>Ga0194063_10000005_pt1 | contig 200608 bp, 211 predicted proteins | sample SepL3720m_MetaG_FD_155459 | JGI IMG/M metagenome (GOLD analysis project Ga0194063, IMG submission 155459) | Anoxic zone freshwater microbial communities from boreal shield lake in IISD Experimental Lakes Area, Ontario, Canada - Sep2016-L373-20m | ecosystem: Environmental > Aquatic >... | reverse complement strand
AGTTTGGTCTGTCTAAACTACCAACATAACAAGAAGCTGTTTTGATAGGTTTACCATCAAAAGCATAAACACCACATAGAGGAGCTTTGTCTTTTAAACAAACTGTTGTATTGCATTTCCATTTATAAGCAGTTGTGGTGTCAGTGGTTTCAGACCACTTACCAGTAGAACATGAATTTTTTGTTTCGCCACAAACACCTTTGATTGGTCTGTCGGTGCCACCACGAGAAACTAGTTTGGGTTTATTACATAATGGTGATGATCCACCATTTATTCCTTCACAAAGCCAATAATAGTGGTCTTCACTGTCTTTAGACTCTTTAAATGTTCCTGCCCTACATTTATTTCTATCTGTGGAACAGAGACCATCAACTTTAGGTTTTATATACTTGCATAATAGCTTAAGTCCAGTACCTTTTTGACAAGTCCATTTTATTTCCTTATCATCACTAGAGAAAGGTGCATATGTCCCAGATTCACATGAACTTTTTAAACCACATACAGCAGTGCCACTTTTATAAATTTCTGTTGGCATTGGGTCATTACCTTTTAACCCCTTTATTGCCTCTTTTGCGTAAGGTGCAACTAATTTTCCGATACCTTCAGCTACCAAAGCTCCCCCGGCAGCATTACTTCTGTTTTCTTGATTTTTTTGAACCATTTGGGTTCCATAAAAAAGACCTCCTCCTAGAACTAAAGCTATTACAAGAAATTTGGCTATTTTAAATTTTTTCATTTTTTAAGACTACAAATAATATTTGCACATTTCCATTTATAAGCAGCTGTGGTGTCAGTGACATCAGTCCACTTACCAGCAGAACATGAATTCTTTGTTTTACCACAAGCACCAGGCTTATCTACATCACAAGGAGTTTGGCTTCCACCATTAGATCCTTTACAGCTCCATTTGTAGGCAATTGTAGTGTCAACTTTATTAACTACTGTCCCGCTAGAACAAGAATATTTTGTGTTTGAACAAATGCCATTGACTTTATTAGGTTTTGAAGAATGACACTTAGCTGATGTTCCATTGGCTGTGCCATTACACATCCAATAATAATAATCTTCAGTGTCTTTAAGTTCTGAATATTTTCCTTTAGTACATTTATTTTTTGTTGTAGAACAAATACCATTGATTTTTGGTTTGTTCGCAGTACAAAAATCAGTTTGGCCACCAACAGAACCCTTACATTGCCATAGAACTTGTGTTGTAGTGTCTTTTAAATTATCATAAACAGCACCATATTCACAAGTATTATAATTTTTAGTACTACACTTACCATCTTTTTTAACTAAGACTGGAGTCCAAGTACCATTATTATTGCAACCACATGGTGGTCCTTCGCCCCGTGAAGTGAGTGGAGGACATTCATATTTTGAACCAGCAGGACACTTTAAAGCTGCTGCATTTGCATCAATTATTCTTTGTCTCTCTGGATTTGCAGGATCGTCTAAAAGATCCACTACTCCTCCCGCTGTCTCAGAAGCTGCTTCACCGATTGCCTGAGTTGCATCTGGGTGAGTGGCAATCCAAGTAGCTATCGCATCTCCTACTAATATTAATCCCCAAACAGCTACTGGAACAAATGCTTGACTTCGGTTTTCTTGGTTCTTTTGAACCATTTGAGTTCCAAAGGTCACACCAGCTCCTAGAACTAGAGCTACTACTAAAAATTTGGCGATTGAGGATGTTTTCATCTATTTTTAAATAAAATATTAAATGTTATTTAAAGATAGACATTATAGAAAATATTGTCAATAAGAGAAAACAAAAATCCCCCACAGGAGTGAGGGATTTGGAAAGACAAAATATATTGCTTAACGCTTTGGAGATTGTTTTTGTCGGCGAGATTTTCCACCGGTTCCAACCATTCTTCTTTCTCTGACTCGTGAATCGACAGTTAATAGTCCTGCTTGTCTTAAAACTGGTTTAAGAGTTTCATTTTGTTTAAAAAGAGCTCTGGAAGTTGCTAACATCAAAGATTCAACTTGACCTTGTTTTCCACCACCGATGACTTTGGCTTCGAAATAGAACTTACCAAGAGTTTCAGTAATCACAAAAGGTTTATTATAGTTAATCTTGTCGGTAGCACCTGGGAAGTATTTATCAACAGCCATTTTATTGACTAATGAATCACCTTTTCCTGGGAAAAGTTTAATAGTAGCAATGGCTGATTTACGTCGACCAACTGCGTAAGTGTATTTATTTAAATTAGTTTTTTTAACCATAGCTTTATTTAGTGAACTTGTCGGCGTATTTATGTTCTTCACCAACAAAAATTTTTAATCTAGTCATTCTGACATCACGGAGTTTGTTTTTTGGAAGCATTCCATAGACACCATGAGAAATAACTTTTCGAGAATCTTTTTTTAATAATTCACCTAGAGTGGCTTCTTTTAAATGACCAGACCAAGCTGTGTGGTGATAATAAATTTTATCTTTTAATTTTTTACCAGTAGTGACAATTTCTGAAGAATTGATGGCAACAACATAATCACCATCATCACGATGATAGGAAAAAGTTATTTTATCTTTACCCATAAGGATTTGAGCAATTTCACTGCAAACACGACCTAGAGTTTTACCTTTAAGATCAACTAAATGCCAACTTCTGTCAACATGACTGCCTTTTAATACTGTAGTTTTTGCTTTCATTATTTTTTCTCCTTTTTAACAACTGGTTTTTTGATTGCTTTCTTTTCTGTTTTGACAATTTTTTTAACTGCTTTTTTATCAGCTTTTTCTTCTTTTTCGACTTTAGGTTTTTTGGTTTCGAATTTAATTTCTTTAACGAAACTTAAACTTACAACTAGAGCATTGTCACCATATCTATATTTAATTCTCTTAATTCTGGTGAAATTTGAAGATTGTTCACCAAAAGTGGCTTTAAAAGTGGCACAAACATTGTTCACCCAAGTTTGATCTTGAAGATATCTGAATAATTCACGCTTAGCAGTTAGTTCTGATTTAGTGATGATTACATTAGATAATCTTTCAACTAAGGAAACGACTGCTTTAGCTTTAGCTTCAGTAGTTTTAATGCTTCCATGAGTGAACATACTTCTAGTCATAGAAGTAAAGAGAGCTTTACGTTCGTTGTGGTTTCTACCTAGTTTTTTTCCAAAAATACGATGTTTCATAATTTATTTCCAACTAAAAGATCTTTCTTTTAACCATGAATCAATGATTTTTAACGATTTTTCACCAACATTTTTAGCTTTACTAACATCGAGTCGGCCAGCTTTTAAGAGGGCTTCGATGGTTGCATAACCAGATTTCTTTAAGGCATTAGTGACTCTTAAAGGTAATTCAATTTCTTCAACAGAAATGTCAGCACCGGAATTAGATGGATTAGAAGCAATAGTGATTATTTCATCTTCAAATTCTTTTGGATCAGCAATTTGGCTGTAAGCATTGATTAAATCATTTGCAGCTAATTTTAGAGCATAGAGAGGATCAACTGAACCATCAGTCCAGATTTCCATAGTGAGCTTGTCATAGTTAGATTTTTTACCTAAACGAGTAGGTTCAACCATGTAATTAGCTTTGATGACTGGAGTGAAAGTAGCATCAAGAATTATTTCACCGACAATGTCAGTTTTTTGTTCTTTAGCGAGAGTGTAACCAACTCCTCTTTCGACGGTTAATTCCATTTTGAAAACAGCTTTGCTGTCAGCAAGAGTAGCGATGATTTGGTTTGGAGTAGTAACTTTACAAAGATCATTATCAACGATGTCAGCAGCGGTGACAACTCCTGGACCTTTCTTTTCTAGAGTAAGAACGATTGGTTCATCTTTATTGTAATCAAATTTAATCTTTTTAAGATTTAATGAAACTTCGACTAAATCTTCTTTAACACCCGGAAGAGTGGTAAAAATATGATTAGTGCCTTCAATCTTGATTCGAGTGATGGCAGCACCAGGAACGGTGATCAAAAGAACACGGCGTAAACTGTTACCTAAAGTATGACCTAAACCTCCAAATAGAGGACTAAGTTCGAATTTACCGTAGCCTTCATTTGACTTAACGGTTTTAATATTAAATTTACTAGTATCTATCATTGGTTTCTCCTTTTTAATTTTTATCTTGAATAATATTCAACAATTAAATTTACATCAATACCATTATTGATTTCCTCACGAATAGGTAAAGAAATAACTTTGGCAGTGTAAGTTTGTTTTTTGACATCTAACCAGCTTGGAGATTTGAAGTCTTTCTCTGAAAGTGGAAGATTTTCTTGGTATTTTTTAGTATTTTTAGAATTTAGAGAAATGACATCACCAACATTGATTTCAGCAGAAGAAACGTTTAGAACTTTATCATTAACAATGATGTGTCTATGACTAACTAATTGCTTAGCAGCAGATCTTGAAGGTGCTAAACCAGCTGAGTAAACAACATTATCTAATCTTCTTTCGAGAAGAATCATTAAGTTGTCACCAACTAAACCTTTTAATTTTTTAGATTTATCATAATAGTTGTGGAATTGAGTTTCTTGAACTCCATAAATTCTCTTAGCTTTTTGTTTAGCTCGAAGTTGGATTCCGTAATCAGTAGGCTTTTTAGTGTTTTTAAGACCGTGCATACCTGGAGCAACAGCACCTTTCTTTTCTAAAGGACATTTAGATGAAAGACATCTTTCACCTTTAATATAAAGTTTTGTGCCTTCTCTTCGGCAAAGTCTACATTTTGTATCTAAAGTAATTCTTGACATATTTTTTTTAAACTCTTCTTTGTTTTGGAGGTCTAGGACCATTGTGTGGAATTGGAGTGACATCGGAAATCATGTCGACATCAAAGTCTCTCTTTGATCGGAGATATCGCAAAGCAGCATCTCGACCAGCACCTGGACCCTTCAAATAAACTTCTAATTTTTTAACACCATATTTTTTTGCTTCTTCGAGAGTTCTCTCGATAGCAGTAGTGGCAGCAAATGGAGTAGATTTTCTAGCTCCTTTAAAACCACAATGACCTGAACTTGACCAAGCTAAAGTGTGACCTTTAACATCAGTGACAGTAACAAGGGTGTTATTGAAAGTTGATTGAATATACAATCTGCCTTCAGCAACATTTTTGTATACTTTCTTTTTATTAGTTATAGTTTTTTTAGTTTTAGTAGTTTGAGCCATTTTTATTTTAATTATTTATTAGCAGCTTTTTGATTTGCTTCAATTTTTGCCCATGCTTCTTTGGTTAATGAACCGACTGTCTTCTTCTTACCTTTTCGGGTTCGAGAGTTAGTTTTAGTTCGTTGACCTCTGACTGGTAAATTAACAATGTGACGAATGCCTCGATAAGTTCTGATTGCTTTTAAGCGATCAATGTTTTCTCTGATTTCCTTTTTAAGGTCACCTTCAATAACAAAAGATTCAAGAACTTTCATTAATCGAGAAACATCATCTCGAGATAAGTCTTTAATTCTAGTATCTAAAGCAATATTGGCCATTTTAGCCACTTGTTTTACATTTGTTTTTCCAATACCAAAAAAACGAGTTAAACCAACTTCGGCTCTTTCGTTATCTGGAATTTCAACACCAACTATTCTCATATTTGATTAACCCTGTCTTTGGGTATGCCTTTTTGTAGAACATATAACGCGTCTAGCTCCTCTACGGATAACTATCTTACAATTTTTACAACGGGTTTTAATACTAGATTTTACTTTCATAAGGAACTTGGATATTGTAACCTAAAAAGATTAGAATATCAAAGACTAAATTTAAATTTATATGCGATAGACGATTCGACCTTTTTCTCCTTCTGGACTTAGGACTAAAGAAACGGAATCACCGGTCATAACTCGAATGCGGTGCATTCTTAATTTTCCCGCCAAGTGGGCAATTATGTCATTACCGTTTTCGAGTTTAACCCGAAAAAGGGAGTTAGGCAATACCTCTGTTATTTGTCCTTTGACTGTTGGGTCTTTTGTCATTTTTGTTTAATTATTAATTTTATCAATTATTTGGCAAATGTCATTAAATATTGGTTCAATTTGTCTGTTGCCATCAACTTTGATCAATTTACCTTCACTTTGGTAGTGTTCAATAATAGGATTTATAGTGTCATCGTATGATTTTTGGCGTTGAGCAATAGCTTCTGGGGTGTTGTCAGTTCTGGAAGCATCTTGAAAAGCTTGACCTGAATTTTGTCTTCTGGTCATAATTTCTTCAAAAGTGACGTCTAAAAGAATAAGATAGGACATTGGATTGTTTTTTGAATCAAGATATTCTTCAATTTGGATGCCTTGGTTGACCATTCTTGGGAAACCATCAACAATGAAGTTTTGATTATTAACTTTATCTAAGTTTGATTCAAGGATATCGATAACAAGCTCATCTGGAGCCCAGGTCCCACCGTCAACATAAGATTGAGCTCTTAAGCCTAATTCTGACTTACTAGCCATTTCGTCGCGCAATAGTTGACCCATTGAGTAATGAGTTAAAGAATATTTTTCAGCAATTAATTTTGCTTGAGTTGATTTACCACAGCCTGATGGACCAATTATGAATAGATTTGTTTCTTTTGACATGTTTTTCTAATTAATAACTAATTTTGTCGTAGTTGTGCATTTGAACAACATTTTCTAGTTTTCTAGTTAATTCTAGAACAACAGAGACGACGATTAAGATACTGGTTCCACCGATGGTTAAGGTAGTAATTCCAGTCATTTTTTGAACAATTGATGGAGAAACAGCAATGAAGCCTAAAAATACGGCTCCAATGATAATAACCCGATTGATCACATATTGAAGTCTTTTTTCGGTAGAAATGCCTGGTCTGATGCCAGGGATGAATCCACCAGATTTTCTTAGTTCTTCAGCAATGTCTTTTGGTTTGAAAATGACTGAAGTGTAGAAAAAAGTGAAACCAATGACTAAGAGAAAATAGAAAATCATATAAAAATAACTGTCAGCTCGGAAAAAGTGAGCAAAGCCATTGGCAAAATTAGCGACAAATTGATTTGGAACTTTGCCTAAAAATTGGCCAATTAATGATGGTGCAGTGGCTAGAGAAACAGCGAAAATGATAGGCATAACACCGGCTGTGTTAACTTTTATTGGTAGATAGGTTACTTGAGCCCTTTTAGCATAATTAATCGGTACTCGAAGGATTGCTTCTTCAACCATGACAATGCCTAGAACTAATACTACAGCTAGAATGGCAAAAATAAGGATATTCAAACTTGTTTGAGGATTAGAGAAATCGGTGACACTGGCAGTTTTGATGAAACTGGTTGGTAGACGAGAAACGATTCCGGCAAAAATCAACATAGAAATTCCATTACCAACACCATGGCTGTTGATCATTTCTCCAAGGAAAATCATAAGCATTGTTCCAGCGACCATGCTGGCGACCATGCCGACAATAGTTAAAGGAGTGAAACTAGTGATGATATTTTGGGATTTTAAGATGGCAAACATACCTAAACCGTTGATGATGGCAAAAGGAATGGTGGCCATTCGAGTATATTGATTAATTTTAGCTCGACCATATTCCCCTTCTTTTTGAAGTTCTTCAATTTTGGGAACAATTAAGGCTAGAAGTTGCATCATAACTGAGGCATTGATGTATGGATTTAAACCTAAAGCGGCAATTGAAAAATTGGCTAAGGTTCCTCCAGAAAAAATGTCTAATAAAGAGAGAAGTTGATTTTGAGCAAAGAATTGGCGAAGAAGAGCTAGATTAACACCTGGAACAGGAATGTGGGCGATGAATCGAAAAAATATTAAAATTCCGATAGTCCATAATAATTTTTTTCTAAAAAGAGGAGTTTTAAATCCTTCAATATATAGAGAGAGAGTCTTAGTTAACTGATTCATTAATCTATATTACCACCGGCAGCAATAATTTTTTTAGCAGCATCTTTTGATACTAAAACATTCTTTATAGTTAAAGCTTTTGTGAGTTCTCCATCGGAAAGAATTTTGATTCTACCAATGAGATCTTTTGGTGATAATTTAATTTTTTTAGAGATTGAGTTAAGATCGACAACTTCGTCTTTTTTGAACCATTTTTCTAGATGATTAAGATTTAGAACCATAGTTTCATTTCTTTTAAGGGTTCGGTGTTTACCTCTTAAGAAAGGTAGACGTTTAATCCAAGATTTTTTGATTTTTTGACCATCGAAAGTTAATTTGTTTTTACCTCGAGCTTTGTCACCTTTAGCACCACGACCAACAGTGTGACCCCCATTTCCAGAACCGATTCCTCGACCGAGTCTTCTTTTTGATTTAGTAGTAGTTTTATTTAATTTATTTAAGATTTCCATAGTGTTATTTCTTTAATGTTGATAGAGCTTTGAGAGTAGCCCAAACGTTAATTGCTTTGTTTTTAGAACCAATAATTTTTGAAACGATATCTTTAATTCCAGCTAGTTCGACAACTGATCTGACTGGTCCACCAGCAATTAAACCACTTCCCTCTTTTCCTGGTCTAATTAAAACGACAGCACCTTTAAATTTAAGTTGAATAGAAGCAGAGATAGTTCCATTAACCATTGGAACAGTAAGCATATTTTTTTGAGCTTTTTTAATTCCCTTTTGAATAGCTTCAGAAACGCTTTTAGCTTTTCCAAGACCAACACCGACTCGTGATTTTTTGTCACCAGAAACTACAAGAGCAGTAAAATGGATTTGATTTCCACCTTTAGTTTTTTTAGATACTCTTTTGATTTGAACAACCTTTTCAGAAAATTCACTGACTGGTTTTTCATATCTTTCAAATCTTTTATTTTGATGTGTGTCTGGAGTCATATATTTTAAAAATTTAAACCTTTAGATCTGGCACCTTCAGCAAGAGCTTTAACTCGGCCATGGTAACGGTATAAACCGCGATCAAATCTAATATTAACGATTTTTTTGTCTTGAGCAAGAACTGCAATAGCTTCACCAATAGCGAAAGCTTTTTCAGTTTTAGTACCTTTAGTCTTGGTAGTTTTAGTTGAAGCAGAAACTAGAGTTCGACCGTGTTTGTCGTCAATAATTTGAGCCCAAATGTGTTGATTACTGCGGAAGACTGAAAGTCTTGGGATACCTACATTTTGAGCTAGTTTCTTTCTAACTCTTTTTAATCTTCTTAATTTTGCATTTTGAATAATCATATTTGTTTAAGCTTTAGCTTTTTTACCTGCTTTAAGTTTAATAACTTCATCAGCATATCGAATACCTTTACCTTTGTAAGGTTCTGGCTTTCTAATTTTACGAATGTTGCTGGCGACTTGTCCAACTACTTCTTTATTAGCACCGGTAATGATAATTTTAGTATCTTCTGGGAGTTCAAATTGAATACCGACTGGAGCTTCAACATCGACTGGGTGGATGTAACCAACGTTAAGTCTTAGTTTATTACCGTTTAAAGAAGCTTTGTAACCTGTTCCTTTAATTTCTAATTCTTTTTTCCAGTGAGTTTGGACACCTTGAACCATATTATTAATATGAGCTCTGGTTGTTCCGTGATTAGCTTTGGTTTTTTTATCTTCACCAAGTCTAGTGACTATAACTTCATTTTCAATGACTTCAACTTTAATTCTTGGAGAGAAGTTTAAGTCTAAAGTTCCTTTTGGACCAGTTACAGTGACTTTTGTACCATCAATATTGATAGTGACTCCGGCTGGGATAGTGATTGGTTGTTTACCTATTCTTGACATAAATGTTTACCAAATTTCGGCAATGAGTTCGCCACCTAGGCCTTTGACCTTAGCCTCTTTTTGAGACATAACGCCACTGCTGGTGGAGATAATGATTAATGAGTTTGGAGTTTTACCCCATGGAAGAGAAGATGATTTTTCATACATTCTTCGACCAGGCTTAGAGAAAAGTTTAACATTACTGATTTTTGGTTGACCATTTTCATAGGCCAATTTAATAGTAATAGTTTTAATAGCATCACCTTCAACTGAAAAATCGGCAATATAACCGTATTTTTTCATTAGTTGAGCAATGTGTTCGCTAAATTTGGATCCTGGAGCAGTAATAGTTTTTCTGCTGGCCATGGAACCATTTTTAACTCTGATTAAGAAATCTGTAGATAATGAATAAATCATATTTTTTTATTTACCAACTAGCTTTTTTAACACCAGGAAGCATGCCTGAATGGGCTAACTTACGGAAGCAGATGCGGCAAACGCCGAATAAACGAATAAATCCTCGTGGACGGCCACAGATAGAACATCTGTTGTGATGTCGTACACTAAACTTTAATTTTTTAGTTTCTCGAACTATTTTTGCTTTATTAGCCATATTTAGTTATTTGCCTCTTTTTCAAAAGGTAAGCCTAGCGTCGATAGTAACATTTTTGCATCTTCTTTTGAAGAGGCAGTTATTCCTAATGTTATTTGAATAGGTCTAATTTTATTAACTTTATCAAGGTTAACTTCAGGAAAATAGGTTTGGTCTTTGATAGTTAAATTATAGTTACCTTCACCATCAAAAGATTTTAAAGGTAAACCTTTGAAATCACGAAGACGAGGAAGAACTATGTTGAATAGTTTTTCAGTGAAGTCATACATTCTGATGCCTCTAAGAGTGACTTTAAGAGCTAATGGATCACCTTGTCTGACTTTGAATGAAGAGATAGCTTTTTTAGCTTTACATAATTTTGGTTTTTGGCCAGTAATAGCATTAATTTCAACAATAGCAGCTTCAAGAGATTCTTGGCTGTCTCTAGCATCATTGACACGATAATTGATTACAACTTTATTTAGTTTAGGCAAAGAAAAAACATTTTTCTTTTTACCTAGAAGTTTAATCAATTCTTCTTTAATATCAGTATTTATAATATCTTTTAACATAGTTATTTTTTAATAGTAGTATTGGTTAAAATTGATTTGCATTTTTTGCAAATTCGGTATTTTTCACCAGTTTTGTCAACTTGATAACCAATTCGAGTTGTTTTTTTACAGTTAGGACAAATTAGAGCAACTTTACAAGCTAAAAGAGGTCTTTCTCTTTCAACTATTGATCCAGCTTTACCTTGAGATGGTTTGACATGTTTTTTGAAAGTGTTTAAACCTTCAACAACAATTTTAGCTTTCTTAGGAAAACTTTTGGCAACTAGACCTTCACGGCCTTTGTCTTTACCAATCATAATTTTTACTTTATCGCCTTTTAATATTTTCATAGTTAATATACCTCTTTTGCCATGGAGGCAATTTTATTAAAACCTAAATCTTTAATTTCACGAGCAATTGGTCCGAAGATTCTGGTGCCTCGAGGATTGTTTTGAGAGTCAATTATAACACCAGCGTTATCATTGAAACGGATGTAAGAACCATCAGCTCGACCGAATTCTTTCTTGGTTCTAACAATAACCATTTTAACTTTATCTTTCTTTTTAACTAAACCATTTGGAATGGCTTCTTTAACAACAGCTAGAACAATATCACCAATATGACCTTTCTTGTGGAAATGACCTCGATAGACATGAATTACTTGAGCAAGTTTAGCTCCGGAATTGTCAGCTGGTTTGATCATACTTCTTAGTTGGAGTGACATAGTTTTAAGCTTTTTTAATAATTTCTAATGTAGTGAATCTTTTAATTTTACTAAGAGGACGAGTTTCCATCACTTTGATCATATCTCCAGTTTTAGCACTGAGATTGTTTTCAGAATAAATGTGGTTGTGTTTAGTAACAATTTTTTTATAAATTGGATGACGTCTGGTGTATTCCAAAGAAACAACAAGAGTGTTTGTCATTTTATCAGAGACAACCTTACCAATGAAGGTTTTTCCAGTTTTTTTAATAGTAGTTTCAATTTTTTTAATTGTCATTTGATTTTTGTTTGAGAAGAGTGAAGATATATGCTATCTCATGTTTAATTTTAGTAAACACAGAAGTGTCCTTCTGGTTTCCATGTGCATGTTTGGATTTTGTTTCCACAAACTTATTTCTAAGCTCCGACAGGTTTTTAAGTAACTCTTCTTTACTTTTTTCTCTGTAGGAAATTTTATCAGTTTTTTTCATAAAATCTACCCCTATTTTTTACTAACTATTTTGCAAACTACCGGTAATTTGGCAGCAGCTAACTTAAGTGCGACTTTTGCATCGGCTTCACTAATTCCGGAAACCTCAAACATTATTCTTCCTGGTCTAACAACAGCGACATAACCTTTCACATCACCTTTTCCAGCACCTAATGGAGCACCAGCACCTTTTGAAGTATAAGGTTTGTTAGGGAAGATACGAATCCACATACGACCACTTCTTTTAGTTGAATGAGTGATAGCACGTCGAGCTGCTTCGATTTGGTTAGCAGTTACCCAGCTACATTCCATAGATTTAAGACCAAAATCACCGAAAGTGACGAGACAACCTTTTGAGTTGCCAGCCATTCGACCTCTGAATTCTTTTCGATATTTAGTTTTTTTTGGTTGTAACATAATGGTTTAGCCTAAACATAAATAAACTTTAACTCCGATGTAGCCTGATCTGGTTAAAGATGGGCATTCGTGATAATCAATTATTGAACGAATTGTGCTTAACGGAACTTTACCTTCTGAGAATTTTTCGCGGCGACCGATTTCGGAACCGTTAATTCTTCCAGATAGAACTATCTTAATACCTTTAGCACCTGCAGAAATAGATTTTTCCATAGAGGAAAGAACTACTCGGCGGTAAGGCATTCTTTTAGTAAGTTGGTAAGCAATTTTTTCAGCGATTAGTTTTGCTGATAAATCAACGTTTTTGAATTCTTCGACTTGGATTTCGACACTTTGTTTACCTTTAGCTGAAGAAATTATTTTTTGAATTTCTTTTTTAAGGGTTTCTAGTTCTTTACCACCACGACCGATTACTAGACCTGGTCGAGAAACGATGATTATTAATTTAATTTTTTTAGTTGATCTTTCGATTCTTAAAGCAACAACACCAGCAGAATAGAGCTTCTTTTGAAGATGATCTCTGATTTTTTTATCTTCTAAAAGATAAATTGCATATTGTTTAGTGTTGGCATACCAAGAAGATTGCCATTCTGGACTATTTTTGACGGTTTCTAATCTGAAACCAATTGGATTAACTTTTTGTCCCATAATTATTTTTGAACCCCTTTAACGTGTATAGTTAAGCGACTGTGTCTTTTCATGATAAGACCACGAGCAAATCGAGATCCGTGTGATTTGTCCATTCTCTTAATCTTTAAAGCTTCGTCGACCTTTATAATATCAAATTTTAGTGAATCAGTGTCTAGGTTAAAATTGTTCTTAGCATCGGAAATTATGTTTTGGAGAGCTTGAACCATAACTCGAGCTGCTTTAGTGTTGGTGAATTTTAATCTTAATAAAGCTTCTTTTGGAGCTAATTTTTTAATATTATTAACTAGAAGTCTAAGTTTTCGAGGAGAAATCATTAGATTCTTGTTAACATATTTAGCTACTTGGAAAGCAACTTTTTCAACTTTTGGAGCTTCAACAACAGGAGAAACTGCTTTAGTTTTGATAATTTTAGTTTTAGTAATTTTTTTAATTTCTTGTGCCATAGTTTATGTCTTTTCAATAATTCTTTTAACAACACGTCCATGACCTTTGAAGGTTCGAGTTGGAGAGAATTCGCCTAGACGATGTCCAACCATATCTTCAGTAATATAGACATTAATGAACTTTTTACCGTTATGAACTTCGAAGTTAGTGCCAACAAAATCCGGAGATATTTGGCTGCTTCTGGCATAAGTTTTAATAGGTTCAGAACCAGTTTTTTTAGAAACTTTTAAAATAAGTTTCTCGTCTATGTATGGTCCTTTACGTGAACTTCTAGTCATAACTATTTACGTTTTTTAATAATTAATTTATTAGAGGCATTCTTTTTCTTTCTGGTTTTCTTGAAAGCTGGTTTACCCCAAGGAGTTTTTGGATGCATACCGATAGATGATCGACCTTCACCTCCACCGTGTGGATGAGAATGAGGATTTTGAGCAACACCTCGAACAGTTGGTCTGATACCTCGATGACGAGAGTCACCGGCTTTGGTTAGTTTTTGATTGCTGTGATCAGCATTTCCGACTTGACCAATAGTAGCTTTGGAGTCAGCATGAAAAATTCTAATTTCACCAGAAGGTAATTTAACGATGGCTTTGTTACCATCGACACTTTGAATGTAAGCGGCAGAACCGGCACTCTTTACTAATTGAGCTGGTTTACCAACTTGGAATGTTAAGGCATGAATTGGAGTTCCAACTGGAATGTTTTTAAGAGCTAGGCAGTTACCATCTTTTATTGGAGCATTTTCTGAAGAAACGACGACATCACCGACTTTTAGAGCACTAGTCGCTAAAATGTAGGATTTAGTTCCATCGTCATAACATAAAAGAGCAATGTCAGCTGTTCGACCTGGATCATATTCAATCCCGATAACTTTAGCTTTGATGTCAATTTTATTTCGATTCCATTCTAGGGTTCTGATGAAACGTTTATGTTCTCCACCTCGGTGTCTGACAGAAACATGACCTTGAGCATCACGACCGCTTTTCTTTTTCTTGATAGTTAATGTTGGACGAACTAATGGCATAATTTTATTTGTTATTTATAGTTAATAATTCGATTTTTTGATCTTTAGCAACTGTAATAATTGCTTTCTTTTGATCAGATTTTTTGATTGGTTTTCTTTTTTTCCAATCAGTTTTCATTTTACCTTTAAGAATAATGGTGTTTACTGCTAGAGGTTTAACTCCGAAAACCATTTCAAAAGATTTTTCAATTTGATTCTTGTTAGCTGATTTTGCAACCCAAAAGCAATATTTACCCTTAGATTGTTCGATTAAAGCTTTTTCAGTTATGATTGGCTTTAAAATAATATGTTGTGTACTAATAGAATTCATATTTATTTAGAAAAATGAGTGATTACTTTCTTACTAATAATCAAAAAGTTTTGATTAGAAAGATCGTAAGCATTTAATGATTTTAAGGACAAAAGATTAATTTTTTTAAGATTACCAAAAGCTCTTAAGACATTATCTAGAGTTTGAGTAGTAATAATACCAACTTTTGAACTTTTAGATAATACTTCATTATTAGCTTTAAGTCCAGTAATTAATTTAATAGCTTCTTTAGTTTTAGGAGTAATATCATTAAATTTGTCGATAATTATGATTTTTTTATCTTGAGCAAATTTAGTCAAAATTGAATTTATAGCGACTCTTTTCATCTTTTTATTGATTCCTAGAGTGTAGTTTTGTTCACCTCTTGGACCCCAAGCGCGACCTCCACCAGCAAAAATTGGAGCAGTTCGGTTACCATGACGAGCACGTCCAGTCCCCTTTTGAGCCCAAACTTTCTTTCTGGTAGCTTTAACTTCAGATCGAGTTTTTGTTTTTGGATTAGCGGTTCTTTGAGCAGCTAAGTAAGCACGAATAGATCGAGAAATGACATCTTCACAAATTTTTGATTCAAAGATTGCTTTTGGTAAGGCTATTTCACCAACATTTTCAGCTTTAATATTATAGATTTGAGCTTTCATAATTATGATCTTTTAGAGATGGTTACCCAGGAATTGATACAACCAGGAATTGAACCACTAATTAATATTTCGTTAGTTTCTTTGTTAACATCGATAACTTTAAGGAAAGTGACTGTTTCATTTACATTACCCATGTGTCCTGGCATTTTTTTACCTTTGACAACTTTACCAGGAGTTTGAGCACCAATAGAACCTGGGGCTCTGATTCTGTCTGAAGCGTTTTTGATTGGTTGCTTCTTGAAACCATGTCTTTTGATAACACCAGCAAAACCACGACCTTTAGTAGTGCCGGTAGCATCAACAGTGTCGCCAACTGCGAAAACTGAATCGATAGTGATGTCACTACCTATTTCAATTTCTTGGTCAGCAAGAGCTTTAAATTCTTTAAAATGTTGAGGTTTAAGATCAATTTTTGCTTTACTTAATTTTCCAGCAGTAGCTTTGTCAAGTTTTTTGCGGATTCCGTAAGCAACTTGAACAGCTTGATAACCATCTTTTTCGGTTGTTTTAATTTGAGTTACTTTAATAGGTAACGCGGCGCACTTAGTGACAGCAATTCGCTTGCCGTCTTCGGTATATACACTGGTCATGAAACCTTTTTTTACAATAAATCCTGAAATCATAGTTATATTACATCTTAATCTCTACTTCTACTCCCGAGGGTAAATCTAAGTGTTGAAGACTATCAACAGTACGAAGACTAGTGTTAGAAATATTAATAAGCCTTTTATGGGTTAATATTTTAAAATGTTCACGAGCGTTTTTATCAGTATGAGGACTGGTTAAAACGGTGATTGTTTTTCTTTCGGTCGGTAAAGGAATTGGACCTTCAACCTGAGCACCAGCGGTAACCGCAGCCTCAACAATTTTGACAGCTGCTTCATCGATAATACGATGATCAAATGACTTTAATTTAATTCGGATACGGTTACCTTTGGACATATTTATTTAATAATTTCTGTTATAGCTCCTGCACCGACGGTCAAACCACCTTCACGAATAGCGAATCTTTGACCTTCTTGCATAGCAACAGGTTTAATTAATTTAACGTTAACAGTGGCATTGTCGCCTGGCATGACCATTTCCATACCTTCTGGAAGAGAGATGTCACCAGTTACATCAGTAGTTCTGATGAAAACTTGTGGTCTGTAACCAGAGAAGATTGGAGTATGTCGACCACCTTCATCTTTTTTAAGTAAAAGGACTTCAGCTTTGAATTCAGTGTGAGGAGTGATTGAACCTGGCTTAGCTAAAACTTGACCTCTTTCGATGTCATCTTTTTCAACTCCGCGGAGCAATAATCCAACGTTATCACCTGCTTGACCTTGATCAAGTAGTTTGTGGAACATTTCAACACCAGTAACAATAGCTTTTTTAGTGTCTCTTAAACCAACGATTTCAATTTCATCATTGATTTTAATGATACCTTTTTCGATTCTACCAGTAGCAACAGTTCCTCGACCTTTGATTGAGAAAACGTCTTCAATTGGCATTAAGAAAGGTTTATCAAGTTCACGAACAGGTTCAGGAATGTAGGTATCAAGAGCTTCCATTAATTTCTTAATAGATTCAATACCTTCAGCATCACCGTTTAGAGCTTTAAGAGCACTACCACGAATGATTGGAGTTTCATCACCTGGGAAACCGTATTTAGTTAATAAATCTCGGATTTCCATTTCAACTAGTTCTAAGAATTCTGGATCTTCAACTAAATCAACTTTGTTTAAGAAAACGACCAAAGATGGAACGTTAACCTGTTTAGCTAGAAGAACGTGTTCTCTAGTTTGAGGCATTGGACCGTCTGGTGCAGAAACGACTAAAATAGCTCCATCCATTTGAGCAGCACCGGTAATCATGTTTTTGACATAATCAGCGTGTCCTGGACAGTCGATGTGAGCGTAATGTCTGTTCTCAGTTTCGTATTCGATGTGAGAAATAGCGATAGTAACGATTTTGGAAGCATCACGAACAGTACCGCCCTTAGCGATGTCTGCGTATGATTTTGAGCTACCTTGGACTTTTGAAATTGCTGCAGTTAAAGTGGTTTTTCCATGATCGACGTGACCAATGGTTCCGACATTGACGTGTGGCTTATTTCTTTGATAAGTATCTGCCATTTGATTTTTCTCCTTTTATTTATTGTCTTTGTTAAGACGAAATTTAAAATTAATAATATTTAAGATTAAAATGCTTTTAGATTGTACCAGCTGGGCAAGAGCTTTGCAACATACAAAACCAAGCAATTTAATGCTTTTTTTAGAAAACTTTTATCTAAATTAAGGTAACAGAAATTTTATCATAAATAATAGATAAAGTTTGACTATATTAGCCTAAATTACTAGCCAGTTTATCTATTACCGACTTTTGTAGTTAATTCTTCTTGGACGTCACGAGGAACTGGATCATAATGAGATGGTTCCATGTAGAAATCGCCTCGTCCTTGAGTCAAAGATCTAATAACGGTAGCATAACCTCGAATTGCTTCTAGAGGAATGAAAGCATTAATAGTAGTGAAGGTTCCAGTTTCACTGGTTCCATTGATTTGACCACGGCGAGATGAAAGGTCACCAATTACTGTCCCTAAAAATTCTGATGGAGTGTTAACTTCGAATTTCATGATAGGTTCGAGAACTTGTGGGTTAGCTTTGACGAAAGCGTCTTTGATAGCATAAGCACCAGCTAGTTTGAAAGCCATTTCAGAAGAATCGACTTCGTGGTAGGTTCCATCATAAACAGTGACTTTAATGTCGGTAGCTGGATAGCCAGCAATGATACCTTTAGTTAGAGTTTCTCGGACACCTTTTTCAATAGCAGGAATGAAGTTTGATGGAATTGCTCCACCTTTGACGGCGTTAACAAATTCAACACCTTCTCCTCTATTCTTAGGTTCAATTTTGATTTTACAATGACCATATTGACCATGACCACCAGATTGATGAATATATTTACCTTCACCATCAGCTGGAGCAGAAATAGCTTCACGATAGGCAACTTGAGGAGCACCGGTTTTGACACCGACACCGAATTCTCTCTTTAAACGATCAACGATGATTTCTAGATAGAGTTCTCCCATACCAGCGATGATGGTTTGACCAGTTTCGTGGTTGTATGAAACTTTAAAAGTAGGATCTTCAATTGATAGACGGTTAAGAGCTGTACCCATTTTTTCTTGGTCATCAGTGGTTAGAGGTTCGACTGATAGAGAAATGACTGGATCAGAAAATTGAATTGGAGATAGAGAGATAATGTTGTTTACATCGCAGAGAGTATCACCAGTGGTTGATTCTTTTAAACCAATACAGGCAACAATTTCTCCAGCAAAAGCTTGTTCAAGACCTTCTCTTTTGTCAGCATGCATTAACAATAAACGTCCTATTCTTTCGCTTTTTTTCTTGGTAGTGTTATAGACTTCAGAACCAGCTTTAAGAGTTCCTGAATAGACACGAACATAAGATAGAGTTCCGACATGAGCATCTGATTGAACTTTGAAAAGAAGAGCTGAAAGAGGTTCAGTTCTTTCTGGTTTTCTAGTCAAAACTTCACTAGTTTCAGGATCATAACCTTCAATTGCAGGTAAATCTAGAGGAGATGGCAAATAATTGATGATTCCGTCTAGAACTGGATGGATACCTTTATTTCTCCAGGCAGCACCGCAGTAAACTGGGAAAAGTTTTCGATCAATAGTAGCTTTGCGAAGAACAGCTTTTAATTCTGGGATACTAATTTCTTCATCATTTAAGAATTTTTCCATTAGAGCTTCATCTTCACCAGCAATTTTTTCGACCATTTCAGCTCGAGCTTTAATTGCAGCATCTTTATATTCATCAGTGACATCTTTAGTAGTGAAATCCATTCCTTGTTCATCTTTATCGTAAACAATCATCTTCATTTCCATAAGATCGATGACACCAATGTGGTCATGTTCTTCACCGACAGGAATGACGACTGGAACGATTGGAGCTTTAAGTTTTTCGTTAATACTTTGAAGAGTGCCTTTAAAAGAAGCACCGATTTTGTCCATTTTGTTCACAAAAGCAATTCGAGGGACACCATATTTGTCAGCTTGTCGCCAAACTGTTTCAGATTGAGCTTGAACTCCAGCATTACCATCGAAAATCATGATGGCACCGTCTAGAACTCGGAGAGATCTTTCAACTTCAGCAGTGAAGTCAACGTGCCCAGGAGTGTCGATTATGTTTAGACGATAATCTTTCCAAAAAGTAGTGATACAAGCAGATTGGATAGTGATTCCTCTTTCTTTTTCTTGAGCCATAGAATCGGTGGTGGTTGAACCTTCGTCAACAGAACCGATTTTGTGGATTTTTCCGGTATAAAATAAAATTCTTTCAGTTGTAGTAGTTTTACCACCGTCGATGTGAGCAATAATTCCGATGTTACGGACTTTATCCATGGTTACATCTCTATTTTTTGTAAGTTTAATTTGTTCAGCCATATAATATATCTATATTTAATAATAAAAACCGTTGCATTTGAGCAACAGCGGATGGTCTTATGATACCATTTCAAATCAATTTTACAATATTTTTAATTAACTTACCTCTTGCTTCGGATTCTTCTAGGTGCACTGACATTAGAACTATCAAAATTAAGGGTGTGATTATACTTAATAATTAGGATTACAGAAATTAAAAAGGTAATCAAAATTGGAATTGCGGCAAAAGTTATGGTTAATTCACCACCAAAGATTCCATATAATATGCCAGCAGTGACTGGACCGATGCTCCAACCTAAATCATTAAAGAAGGAGACAACACTGGCAACCTCTCCATCTGTTCCATGGTCTTTATCAAGTTTAGCCAACCAAGACCAAAGAGAAACACTGGATAGTTCATCACCAGAAGTGGCTAGAAAAGCAAAAAGTAGGAAAAACCATTGATTTTGATTACCTATTATTAGAGCTGATAAAGCAAAAATAGATAAACCTAAAACAATAGCTCTTCTTTCTTTAATTTTTTGACATAACTTACCAAGTAATAAACCTAGAGATATAATGGCTAAGTCAAAAACACCAAGACTGATACCAAATATTTCTTTGGTTGGATCCATAATCATGATTGGAACAACAAACCAAACAATTGAATAAAAGATGCTTGAACAAAGAGCTTGAGAAATAAGCATCCAACTGGCTGGGTTTAGTTTATTAAGAGCAGAAAATAATTTTTTAAAGATATGGCGTCTGATATAGAAATGATGGTGTTTTACTTTTATTTCTTGGTGAACTGAAGCAGTTTCTTTTGGAGAAATCCAAATAAAAACTAAAGCCATAGAAAGGACTGCGGCAGCAATTAAACCAACAGTGGTGGATGTTAGCCCGACTGTGTAGGTGATGGCTATTGAACCTAAACCGATACCAATAGCACTGACAATATCTCGAGAAACTATAAATTTTTCAGCGGATTTGGTTGGGGCTGAAGAAAGAATATAAGCATTAATCCCTGGCATTGAAAAAAGCCAACCAAAAGAAGCACTGATGGAAGCTAGAACAAAACCTAGGAAACCTGGGACAAAGGCCAAAATTAGACAAGACAAAATAAAAATCACAGTTCCGATTCGAATCATTTTTCGATAACCAAAACGATCGAGTAAAAATCCAGCGGGAATGTCCATCATTAATTGGGTAAAAGAAAGAGCACTAATTACAATTCCAACTATCCAAGTGTCAGTTAGTCTTTGACCAAGAACTGGCAAAAAAGTGTAATGGATGTTTCCACCTAGTTGAAATAGCAAAATAAAAACCCAAAATGGTATTAATTTAAAAATGGTCATTAGTTAATTTATTATAACTATTTTATAATAAGGGATGGATAGTAAAAAAATTGCAATAATTGGAGCTGGAATTGGCGGATTGAGCCTTGGATATGAATTAACAAAAAAAGGACATACAGTCACTGTTTTTGAAAAAGAGAAAGAAATTGGGGGTTTATTATCGAGTTTTGAAATGGAGAGTGAAAATTTAGAAAAGACTTATCACCATATTTTTAAAAATGATAGTGAAATAATTAATTTAATTGAAGAATTAGGTTTAAAAAATAAGCTTAAATGGCATAAAAGTTCGATTTCACTTTTTTATAATGATAAATTTTATCCATTCTTAGGTGCAATTGATTTATTAAAGTTTGGTGAATTAGGATTTTTGGATAAATTTAGACTAGGTTTAGTCTATTTATGGCTCAAACTTGATAAAAATTGGCAAAAGTATGAAGATGAAACAGCAGTTGAGTGGATGAAGAAATGGGCTGGGAAAGAGGCGTATAAAGTCATTTGGGAACCACTTTTACGTGGTAAATTCCATCAATACTATGAAAAAATTTCAATGGCTTGGCTTTGGGCAAGAATTCACACTAGAGGTGGGTCAAAAGATGAGAGTGGTGATGAGGTGTTGGGATATATGGATGGAGGTTTTAGACAAATTATTGATAAATTGGCAGAAAAAATAAATGTACAAACCCTCCGTCCTGCGGACACCTCCCTTGACAGGGAGGCTTTTGATGTAGTGATTGATACTAGACCGGTTAAAGATATTGAATATTTAGGAGCGGTGAATGTGGTTTTTTCTTCAAAACAAAGCCTGAGTAAAGATTATTGGCACAACATTAATGATCTAAACTCCCCTTTCTTGGTGATGATTGAACATACTAATTTGATGGGGACTAAAAATTATAATGAGAAAAATATTTATTACTTGGGGACTTATGTGACTCAAGATCATAAATATTTTAAGTGTAGTGATGAAGAAATTGAAAAAGAATTTTTTGATTATTTAAAGAAAATTAAACCTGAATTTGATGAAAAACAAATTATTGAAAAGAAAGTTTTTAGAATGAAAAATGCTCAACATATTGTTGGTAAAAATTATAAGGCTCCAAAATACAAGATTAAAGATAATTTATATCAATTGAATTTTGCTCAAATTTATCCGGAAGACAGGGGAATTAATTATGCGATTAGAGAAGCGAAGAAAATGGCTGATTTAATAAAATAACCGTAAAATACTAAAAAAAGGAAAGAGAGGAGAAACTCCTCTCATTTCTATTTAATAGAAAAGAATAATTCAATTTTAAAATTTACTTCATGAATTCTATGAAGATATTTTTCAAATTTTGAAAACTCTTTTGAAATGTCATTACTTAAAGCAAAAGCAATATTCTCTTCTATCTTATGATAGATTTTTAGCAAATACTCTATTTCTTGAACCCCTTTTGGATGGTGCTGTTTAAAATCTTCATAAATAAGACTTTGAAGTTTCTTTATTTGGTAAGAGAGATGATGATGTTCGTCTTCCTTTTTTGATACTATTACATTTTTTGTTTCACAGTATCCGATTTCGGAATACCAATTTTCGCGAAATTCAATGTTCAATCCAATGAAGTGAAGAAATTTTTTGAAATGCCTTTCTGTTTTCCATAACCTAAATTCTGCTACACAGTTGAATTTTTGTTGCATTCATACCAGCTCCTTTTTTTTTCTTTTTTTGTATTTTACGGTTTTTTAACGTGCGCGTATCGAAAATTCTTGAACCAAAGCAATGATGATTTGACTTCAATACCTGTGCATTCTAACAATATATAGGATAATAATCAAGCTTAAAGACCCATTTGGATTTTGATTTTTTGAAGGCCTTCTTCAAGAGTCGACATGTGAATTCCGAGATCAGTTATTTTTTTGTTTGAAGTGGTTAGAGTCTTTTGCCAAGGGCGACTCCCTTCTGGTTGAGATTTAATGTAGTCTTCTAGACTGGAAGCAGAAATTAAATCTTTGTTTAAATTAAAAGCCTCGGCAATCTTTTGACACATTTCATATGGAGAATGTGAAGATGAACCGACTAGATGATAGATTCCATTTGTTTTATTTTCTAAAAAATAGCCCAAAGCCTTAGCAATATCATCAATGAAAGTGTAGGTGCAAATTTGATCAGAAAACATTTTTACTTCTTCATTATTCTGAAGTTTAGCTATGACTTTTCTGATGATGTCAACTTTTGGTTCAAATTTGGCTCTGTAAGGATAGGTAATTCTGGAAATATTAAAGTTTTGATAGCCTGAATCTTCAATTACTTTTTCCCCTAGATATTTAGTTTCACCATACCATTCAATTGGAGTTGGAGCGTCAGTTTCAAGATAAGGAGTTGATTTTTGACCATCAAAAACAAAATCAGTGGAAATATAGATAAAATATTGATTATATTTTTGGGCTAGATTTAAAATGTTTCTGGTGCCCTCAACATTGAGTTGATAACAAAGACCAGTCTCATCCCCAAGTTGCTCCCAAGCAGCATTAGTGTCGGTGAAAGCAGCTAAATGAAGAATGGCAACAGCATCTTTGTTAGCTTCAAAAGCAGCAGCTAAACTTTCTTTGTCTAAAATGTTGACACCAGAATCTAGAGAAAAATCGACAAATTCATATTTATCTTTTAGAATTTCGACGATGCGACTGCCAACTAGACCACTTAAACCTGTTCCGATTATTTTGTTCATAGATTTGGCCAGTTATTATCTTTTTCAGACAAAATATAATTTATGTCTAATTTTGGCCAATCGATGGCGACTTTTGGATCGTTCCACATTAGACCGCCTTCAGATTCTTTATTATAAAGATTAGTGCATTTATATTGGAAATCGGCAATTTCACTTAAAACTAGAAAGCCATGGGCAAAACCTTTTGGAATGAAAAACATTTTTTTATTTTCTTCTGAAAGAACTATGCCTTCATATTGGCCAAAAGTTGGTGAGTCTGGTCGAAGATCAATAGCGACATCAAAAACTTCACCCTTGGTGCATCTGATTAGTTTGTCTTGAGCATAAGGCTCTTGTTGAAAATGAAGACCTCGCAAAACACCTTTGCTTGATCTGGAATGATTATCTTGAACAAAAGTGACATCAATTCCATTTTCGGCAAAAACTTTTTGGTTGTAGGTTTCCATGAAGAAACCACGATCATCAGCAAAAACTGATGGTTCGATTATAACTAGACCTTCGATTTTGGTTTTAATGAAATTTGGCATTATTTTTTGGCTTTATTTAATTTTATGTAGAATTCTTCGGCTTCTTTTTTGGTTTCTTCATACCATTCTTTATTTTCAGTGTACCAATTGATTGTTTGTTCGAGACCAGAATCTAGATCATAGATTGGTTCCCAACCTAGTTCTTTATTGATTTTGTCCCAATTAACGGCATAATTATCATGAGCTGGTCTGTCGGCAACATATTCAATTTCACTCTCACTCTTGCCCATTAGACCCAACATTGCTTTGACTAGATCGATGTTACTGGTGCCTTTTTTGAGACCACCAATGCAATAAGTTTCACCTATTTTACCTTTTAATAAGATAACTTCGATAGCTCGGCAATGATCTTCAACATGAAGCCAATCTCGGAAGTTTAGACCTTTTCCATAAACTTTGATTTTGTTTCCATTTAAGATGTTAGTGATAGATCGAGGAATCATTTTTTCTGGATGTTGGAATGGACCATAGTTGTTAGAACAATTGCTGATGGTTACTGGAAGTCCAAAAGTTTTGTAGAAAGATCGAACTAAATGATCGGAGGAAGCTTTGGAAGCTGAATAAGGGCTGGAAGGATCATAAGGAGTTGTTTCTTTGAATTGCTTGTTTGAACCAAATTCAATTGAACCAAAAACTTCATCAGTAGAGATGTGGTGGAAACGTTTAATGTTGTATTTAGTGGCGGCGTTAAGAAGAACATAGGTTCCGAGAACATTAGTCCTGACAAAAAGAGATGGATCATCAATTGATCGATCAACATGGGATTCGGCAGCAAAATGAACAACCATGTCAATGCCTTTGGACATTATTTGATCAACTAATTTTTCATCACAAATGTCACCACGGACAAAACTATAATTTAAGTTGCTTTCAACTTCAATCATGCTTTTGAAATTGGCAGCATAAGTGACGCTGTCAAGATTGACTATCTCATCATTAGGATGTTTTTTAAGCCAATAACGAATGAAATTTGAACCAATGAAACCTAGACCACCAGTGATTAATATTTTCATAATAAGTCTATTTTAATTCAATCACGGCATTTGGGCAAGTTTAAGTTTGAATTAAGACATTATAAATTGACAAAATGACTATTATGGGATATAATACCTTTGATAAATCATGGGAAATATGCTTAATCGCTAAGCTTAGAACTTATGATTTAGTTCTTTAAAAATCAGATTTGTTGAATTTGATGAGAGGGAAACTGGGCCTATATGTTTTAGACCCAACTTCCCTTTCATCAAATAGGGAGAAAAGAGGTAATAAAAATGGATAAAAGGTTCACAACAAAAATTCCAAAAGAAATTGAAGAAAATAAAAGATGGGAAATTGTAGGAGGAAGAGATGGATTAATCATAAAAAATGAAAAAATGGGAATCCAGGCTCAGTATGGCTTAGTTTTAAATGAAAGAGGTGAAGTCTCACACTGTCAAACAAGAATAGCTATCACTGCTCCTTCCGCGGTAATTGTGCCTTTTATGGAAACACCAAATGCTTTACTAATCGGTGTTTTAAAAGATGTGTACAGATCAACTGCAGATGGATACTTTGATGAACTACCCAGAGGTTATGCAGATTTTAAAAAAGAAAACTTCGAGGACCCAATGGATGCTGCTATTAGAGAGCTTTCAGAGGAAGATGAAGGTGGTTTAATTATCCCAAAAGATAGGTTTACTCATCTTGGTGGCCCATTTAATATGGACACTGCTTGGTTCTCTTATTCAGAAGGAGGAGGAATCCACATTTATTCTTGCTTAGTTTTAGAAAGTGAAGTTAATTCACAAAGAGATATTATGCTTAATGGGAAAAATTATAAAAAATTAGATTTTATCCCAATTAAAGATATTAAATTTTCTTGTGGTGTTTCACAGATGGCTATGGCAACTTTTATTGCTAATTACTCCAATTTACTTTAATTTAAAAAAAAACAACAATCTGAGGTCGTAGGACAAAATACTTTGAATGGATTTTGATTAGCGCAAGCTATCATTTTCTTTTTAGAGTATTTTTTTTGGCTTAATACAAAAATACCCCTGCGGGGCAGGGGTATTAAAAATTCTTTTTGATTATCTTACAGTTGGAACGGCAGTTGGAGCCTTAGTTACACTTGGAGTAGCAGTCTTGGTGACTGTTGGGGTAACTGTAGTCTTGGCGACTGTTGGAGTAACTGTAGTTTTTAAAGTTGCAGCAGCACCAGTGCTTAAATCAGTACCAATGATGAAGACAGCGTCATATTGAGAGGAAGCTGGAAGATCACTTGTGTAGGTAGCTGGGAAATTAGCATCCATTTTGCTTTTGAAATAAGCAGAAGCAGTGGATAAGCTAGCTTTAAGTTTGACTTGGTTAGAAGTCACAGCTTCTTTGCTGTTACCAACAGCGATGCTGGTGAAACCAAGAGCAGCTAATTCTGATTTAACAGTGGCAGCTTGGCCATTAATTTCAGTAGCATTTAAAACTTGGAGTTTGAGAGCTTTACTAATTTCAGCAATTGTTGGAGCTATAGTAGCAACAGGTTCAATTGTTGGGATAGTTTCTTCAATTTGAGATTGAGTGTCAGAAGCTGGAGATTGAGTATCTTCAGTCTTATTGCGGGTTAGGACAATATAAATAATAATTGAGGCTAGGGCTGCAGTAAAGATAAAGACTGCAACTATAGGTAGAATATTTTTTTTATTTTCCATAGGTTTTTTTAAACTAATATCAGTTGGTTGCTTTATTATATCAGTATAAGTGGAATTTGTGCTAATTAACTCACCTAAAACTGGAAGTGGTAGGTTTGAAGCCTTTCCCCTGCTTTGGGCAATTTGGGTTTCATTATAGGTGGTTTTTTCCAAATCGGTAGTGCTTAAAATTTCAACTTCTTTTATATCTGGAACATAAATCTTTTTAGTGATTGATCCGAAGTATAGGGTGGAATAGTTAATGGTTTTTTGAATGTCAAGGGATGGCCCTTTAAGATTGGCAGTTAGATATATGACGTTGTTTCTTGATAGAAGAAGAGTGTATTCTTGACTATTTAGAGGATAGATTAAGAAGAATTCCCCACTGTTAAGGCTAGAAATTACTTTTGAAATTGAAGCAGAAACAGAAGTTAAAGAATTAATTTTTAAATTTAACTTGGCGAGGTTTAGTTTTAGAGTGTCTATTTTCTTTTTTTGAGAAATAGTTGATTGAATTATGGTCTTGTCGGCTTCTTGAAGAAGAGTGTATTCAATAGAATCAGGATCAATTTTGAATTGAACAAAACTTTCAGCTAGCCCAATCACCTCTTTTTTGTCGATTTCGGTGATTTTGGTGTCGTAGATGAAGGATTTGGTTAAAAGAATGTCATCTGGAATTAAGACAGAACAAGATTCAATTTTGTTTTGTTTTAGATAATAGAAAAGCGGACCTAGGTCTTTTTCGGATTTTTCTTCCCAAAGATTGATATCGAAAGAAAGATTGTTGTTTTCTTTCCTGTCAATGTAGACTTCAACAGATTCGGCTTTTGGCCATAAAACGACTTTTGGTTTAGAAAATAGTGACATTAATTTAGTTTACCACCTCAAATGAGCAAATGCTTTATTAGCATCAGCCATTCTTTCGATTTCCATTCTCTTAGTTACAGAAGCACCTTCACTTTTAATAGCAGAACTGAGTTCAGCAGCTAGTTTTTCAGCGAAAGAATGATATTGCTTATTAGCTTTAGCTCGGGCAGAAGTTAATAACCAACGAATAGCGAGAGAATTTTGTCTATTACCACGAACTGGAGTTGGAACTTGATAGACAGCACCACCAATTCGGCGAGGTCGAACTTCAACTTTTGGTTTGATATTTTCTAGAGCTCTATCTAGGGTAGCTACTACATCATCTGCTGGATATTCTTTTTTAAGAATTTCTAGAGCATCATAAACTTGCTTTTCAGCTGGACCTCTTTTGCCAGCTCTCATTGTAGAGTTTATAATTTTTGTAATTATAATGCTGTTGTAGATAGTGTCAGGATTGACTTCTCTAATTTTACTTGGACCTTTTCTTGACATATATTTAAATTTCTAATTTCTAATTTCTAAAATTTTAATTTAGGCGGTTTTAGCGCTAGGTTTCTTAGCACCATATTTACTGCGTGATTGCATTCTACCAGCAACTGCGCCGGCATCATACTTACCACGAATAACACGGTAGCGAACACCTGGTAAATCTCTAACTCTTCCACCTCGGACACTAACGATGCTGTGTTCAGCTAAGTTGTGACCAATACCTGGAATGTAGGCAGTAACGATGTTTCGGTTACTAAGTTTGACCTTAGCTATTTTTCTTAAAGCCGAATGTGGCTTTTTTGGAGTCATAGTTTTAACCGAAATAACGACGCCTTTTTTAACTGGATTAATAGTGTCTATTAATCTGTTCTTAATGCTGTTGAAATTTTTTCGCAAAGCACCAGTTTTTAATTTTAGAACTCTAGTCTTTCGACCACTTTTAATTAGTTGATTGAATGTTGGCATTATATTTTAACCTCAATTTTTTGATCTTTACCGACAGGTATTAATCGTCCGATAATAACATTTTCTTTAAGACCAATCAAGTTGTCAATCTCAGCAAGCAAGGATGCTTCGGTCAAAACACTAGTTGTTTGTTGGAATGAAGCAGCAGACAACCAAGAACCAGTGGTTAAAGCAGATTGAATAAGACCTAATAAGACTTTTTTACCTTTAGCGATTTTGCCGCCTTCAGCTTTGGCTTTATTATTAGCAGCGTTGAAAACAGCAGCAGTAATAATTTGACCATAAAGGAAGTAGGTGTCACCTGGGTCTTCAATCTTAATCTTATCGCTCATTTCTTTAACGATAACTTCAAGATGCTTGTCATGAACAGTGATTCCCTGAGATTCGTAGACACCTTGGATTGAATCAACAAGATACTTTTGAGCAGATTTAATTCCCTTAACTTCCATGATTTCACGGACATCAAGTGAGCCTGAACAAAGTTGAGTACCTTGAGCAATTAAATCACCATCAGCGACTAGAAGAACAACGTTGCTTGGTAAAAGGTAGTTAACAACTTTTGGAGCGTTATTTTCATCTTTACCAGTTAATTTGATTTCGTAGCCATCAATAGTTTCTTTAACTTTAATCTTTCCACTAATTTCAGCTAGTGGAGATGGAAGTTTTGGCATTCTGATTTCGAAAAGTTCTTGGACACGAGGTAGACCTTGTGTCACATCGATTCCGACGACACCTCCGGTGTGTTTAGTACGAAGAGTTAACTGAGTACCAGGTTCACCGACTGATTGAGCAGCGACGACACCAACTGGAACACCAACATCGACTAATCTTCGAGTAGAAAGATCCCAACCATAACATTGTTGACAAAGACCAGTTTCAGAAGCACAAGTTAATGGTGATCTGATGTCAACTGAAGCGACGTTAGCAGCTTCAATGTCAGAAACCATGTGGTTATCTAGGAGTGAACCCTTGGCAACTATAACTTTTTTAGTTTTTGGATCAATAACATCATTGAATAGGACACGACCAATAATACGTCGACCAAAGTATCTTTCACGACCTTTATCGTTGCTTTCGACAGTAAGGAATTCTTTAGTTCCGCATTCATCCATTCTAATGATAGAAATATGAGCAGCATCGACAAGTCTTCTGGTCAAATAACCAGCGTCAGCGGTCTTTAGAGCTGTGTCAGCTAGACCTTTTCTAGTTCCTCTGGCACCAGTGACATATTCGAACACTGATAGACCTTCTCGGAAGTTTGATTTAGTTGGAAGTTGAACAATCTTTCCAGTTGGATCGACCATTAAACCTCTCATACCTGAAAGCTGTTTAATTTGATCTTTAGAAGCACGCTTAATTCCTGCAGATGAAATGATTCTGATTGGAGAATCGATGTCTAGAGTTGCCCAAGTTTTTTCGGCAATTTCTTCGGTCTTTTCCATCCAAACACTTTGACTCAATCTTTTCTTTTCATCGTTGCTGATTAAACCATTTTTGTAGTTTTCTTCAATTTCAACGACTTCTTTGTTAGCAACTTCAATTAATTTTTCTTTTCCAGCTAGGTAACCGCAGTCAGCCATAGAAAGAGAAATTCCAGAAAGAGTGAAACCTTTGAAACCAATGTCTTTAAGATCATCAATTAATCTGGCAGTTCGAATTCGGCCAGCAATTTCGAGAGATTTAACAACTAAATCATTGACGGCTTTTGAACCAGCCATTGATTCGTTAACAAAATCGAATTCTTTTGGCAAAATTTTGTTGAACCAAATTCGACCATGAGTGGTTTTGACTAATTTACTATCCATTCTGACGACAATTAATTCTCTTAACCCGATTTTTCTAGATTCATAAGCTAAATCAACTTCTTGAGGATCAGAAAAGATTGATAGACCTTCAAAGCTTTGGGTAGTTTCTTTGTCTAGATCTTCAGATCTGACAGAAGTGATGTAATAACAGCCTACTGCCATACCTTGAGTTGGAACAGAAACAGGCATACCATCGGATGGTTTTAATAAGTTTTGTGAAGGTAACATCAATTTCTTAGCTTCTTTTTGGGAAGCATCAGAAAGTGGTAAATGGACACCCATTTGATCTCCGTCGAAATCAGCGTTGAAACCTTTACAGACACAAGGATGTAATCTGATAGCTAAACCGTCGACTAGAACTGGTTTGAAAGATTGGATTGAAAGTTTGTGTAAAGTTGGAGCACGATTTAATAAAACATAGCTGTCTTTAGTGACTTTTTCCAAAATATCATAGACTTCGTTTGATCGGCGATCAATTAAGTTTTTAGCACTTTTAATGTTTGGAGCAACTTCAGTCATCATCAATTCACGTAAAACGAATGGACGATACATTTCAAGAGCGATTTCTTTTGGTAAACCGACTTGATCTAGTTTAAGTTCAGGACCGACGACGATTACTGAACGACCTGAATAGTCAACTCTTTTACCTAAAAGATTTCTTCGGAAACGACCTTTCTTACCGCGTAATAGATCTGAAAGAGATCTTGGAGTTCTTTTAGCACTCTTTCGTTTGTTTTTAGAGCTCTTTTGAGCATCAATTAAGATGTCAACAGATTCTTGTAACATTCTCTTTTCATTTCTTAAAATAATTTCTGGAGCACCAAGCTTAAGTAATTTTTTAAGACGATTATTTCGGTTGATTAAACGTCGATATAAATCATTTAAATCGGAAGTAGCAAAACGACCACCAGTTAGTTGGACCATAGGTCTTAAATCTGGCGGAATGACTGGGACGTTAGTTAGAACTGTCCATTCAGATTTGATGTCATTTGCAATCATGCCGTTTAAAATTCTGATTTTATACATGATTTTCTTTTTCTTAAGTTTTGAACTAGTTTTAGCTAATTCTTTTTTAAGATTTTTGACAGTTTCAGTTAAATCAATTTGTTTTAAGACTTCAATGATAGCTTCAGCACCCATTTTAGCTTCAAAAAAGAGGTCCGCTTTGAATTGAGAAAGATAGAAACTTTCTTCATCAGAAAGAGTAGATAGCACTTGGAGAGATTGAATCTTATCTTCTAAGTAGTTAATCAAACTTTCAATTCTATTTTTTTCAGAATTAGCTTTGTTTTCAATTTTTTGAACATCTTGCTTTAATTTGACGTCTCTTTCTGATTCAGCAATATGAAGTTGATCTGAATTTTTAATTTTAGTTTTTAATTCAGTTTTTTCTTTGTTAATTTGTTCTGTTTTTTCAGTAACATTTCTTTTACAATCAACATCAATTTGTTCTTGTCTCTTTTTAGAATTTTCTCTTAAATTGACTAAAGCTTCTTTTCTCTTTTCATCATCAACAGAAGTGATTAAATATTTAGTGAAATAGACAACAGCTTCTAGATCTTTTTGAGGAACATCAAGAATGACTCCGATTGGAGATGGAGTGTTTCTTAAATACCAAAGATGAGTTACAGGGGCAGCAAGAGCGATGTGTCCCATTCGGTCACGTCGAACTTTTGAAGTAGTGACTTCAACACCACAGCGATCACAGATTACACCCTTGAATCGGATTTTTTTGTATTTACCACAGTAACATTCATAGTCACGTGATGGTCCGAAAATCTTTTCACAGAAGAGACCGTCCTTTTCAGGTCTCCAACTTCGATAATTAATAGTTTCTGGTTTTAAGACTTCACCGTTTGACCAAGATAAAATTTCTTCTGGAGAGGCTAATTTTATTTGTAAGCCGGTAAAATCGATCATATTTTTAAATTTAAGCATTTTGTTCCTCCTCGGAAATAGTAACTTCTTCAGGAATTGCTTCCTCGGCAACAATAGTTTCTTCTTCCACCACTATTGGTGCTACTGTTTCTTCTTCCTCTAATTGGCTAAGAGCAAATTCGTCCATGCCAGTAGGTGAAATATCTAGAGCTAGACCGGCTAATTCTTTGGTCAAAACTTTAAATGATTCAGGAATGGCTGGTTCTGGAATTGGTAGACCCTTAATGATTGATTGGAAGGCATGAGTTCTACCTTCAATATCATCAGATTTAAGAGTTAACATTTCTTGTAGGACATGAGCAGCTCGATGAGCTTCAAGTGCCCAGACTTCCATTTCTCCAAGTCTTTGACCTCCCATTCTAGCTTTACCGCCGAGTGGTTGTTGAGTAACTAAAGAGTATGGACCAGTAGAACGAGCATGAACTTTATCGTCAACCATGTGGACAAGTTTTAAGATGTAGCCAATACCAACAACTGATTGTTGGTCATAAGCTTCACCAGTTCGACCATCGTAAAGTTGGACTTTACCATTGGCATTTAATCCAGCTGAAATTAATTCATTATCAATTTGAGTTTCTGGATATTTTTCGAAAACTGGAACCGCATATTTTTTATCTAGTTTGTAACCAGCATAAGCTAAGGTTGTTTCTAGAATTTGACCTAGGTTCATACGAGAAATAACGGAAATTGGTGACATAACTAAGTCAACTGGAGTTCCGTCTTCAAGTCGAGGCATGTCATATTGAGGCATGATTCGGCAGATGACACCTTTGTTTCCATGTCTTCCGGCAATCTTGTCACCTTCTTGGATACGTCTGATTTGAGCGACATAAACTTTAACAATCTTGTTAACACCTGGATCAAGTTCATCACCAGCTTCTTTATCGAGAACATCAACTTTAATGACAACACCGCCTTCACCATTTGGAATGCGAAGTGAAGTATCTTTAACTTCTCTAGCCTTTTCACCAAAGATTGCTCTTAAAAGTCTTTCTTCTGCGGATAATTCTTTTTCACCACGAGGTTCGACTTTACCGACTAAAATGTCATTTGGACCAACAGAGGCACCAATCATGACAATTCCGTCTTCAGTTAATTTAGCTAATTCAGTTTCAGAAACATTTGGAATGTCTTTTGTTAATTCTTCAGAACCAAGTTTAGTTTCAACAACTTGAGCTGAATATTCATAAATTTGGATGTTGGTGAAAACGTCTTCTTTGACTAGACGATCAGAAATTAAGAATGAATCTTCGTAATTTAAACCATCGATTTCAGCATAAGCGACTAAGAGATTTCTTCCAATTGAAAGTTCACCACCGTCAGTTGAAGGACCATCAATTAATAGATCGCCAGCTTTAATGACGTCACCAACTTGAACTTTAGTTTTTTGGTTATAACAAGTTCCATATGGTGAAGTTCTTTCAAATTTAGTTACATAATAGGTTTCAGTCTTACCATCTTCACTAATTTGGCTATTTTCACTTTCAGTGTTGCTAAGCTTTTTATCAAGAGTAACGACTACTTGGCTACCATCAGCATAAGTGACTTTACCAGGTCTGTTGGCTAAAACTGTTCTTCCCATGGCAGTAGCAATAGCACTTTCCATGCCAGTACCGACATAAGGAGCTTCAGGAGCAATTAATGGAACAGCTTGAGTCTGCATGTGGGAACCCATCAAAGCACGGGTAGCATCATCATGATCAACAAAAGGAATCATAGATGCAGAAGCACCGACGATTTCATTTGGAACTAAATCAATGAATTTAACTTGGTCAATTGGACCTTCGATGAATTCACCTTGATAACGAATAGGCACCCATTGTTGTTTAGTAACGTTATTTTCGTCAAATTTGATGTCTAAGTGAGTAATTGGATATCCATATTCATCATCAGCATCCATATAAACGAAATCATCAGAAAATTTGTAGCCATTTTTGACTTTTTCTAATTTTCGGAAAGGAGCTTCAATGAAACCATATCTGTTAACCTTAGAATATAGAGCTAAGTAGGTGACTAAACCGATGTTTGGACCTTCAGGAGATCGAACAACGTCGATACGACCATATTGAGAACTGTGTACATCTCGAATTGAGAAAGCAGCGCGTTCTCTGGTTAAACCACCGACACCAACGACAGTTACTCTTCGTAATAAATCAAGTTCAGCAAGTGGATTTGTTTGATCCAAAATTGCAGAAAGTTGGTTTGATCGGAAGAAAGTGTTTAGTGCAGAAATTAGTGGTTGAGGATTGATCATTTGAGAAGGAGTTGGCTTTTCTTTAGTGGAAATTAAACTCATTCTTTCCTTAACCATTCTCTCGAATCTAGCTAAAGCTGGTCGAATAGCGATTTGGGAAACGATTTCACCACAGCGTCGTAAACGGCGATTAGCTAAAGAATCGATGTCATCAAGTCTAGTGACTTCACCTTTTTGAAGTTGGACTAGATATTTAACTGTAGAAATTAAGTCTTCTTTCTTTAAAATCCAGTTTTCTTTATCAGTGTCATCAAATTTTAATTTGAATTTCTTATCAATTTTGTAGCGACCAACATTACCTATTTCGTAAGTTCTTAAATCAAAAAATCTTTCTTTAAAGAATTTTTCAGCATTTTCGAGAACGACAGGTTCACCTGGTCGGAGTTTTCGATAGAATTCGAGAATAGCTTCTTCAGGAGTTTTTGAAATGTCAGCAGCAATGGTTTGAGCAAAATAATCGCCAAATTCGGCGATAAGTTGTTTGTCATTCATTTGACAAGCAGCTCTTAAAATTATAGAAGCTGGGAATTTTTTCTTGCGGTCGATTCGAGCAAAAACAACATCTTTTTTACCAATGAAGAATTCTAACCACGAACCACGAATAGGTCGGATTTCAGCATTATAAAGAACTTTACCAGTGGCTGGATCATTTTCACCAGTGAAATAGACACCTGGAGATCGGACTAATTGATTGATAACTCCTCTTTCGATTCCGTTAACAATGAAAGTTCCCTGATCAGTCATGGTAGGGAGGTTTAGAAAAAAGACTTGTTCACTTCGAACATCACCTGTTCTTTTATTGGTAAGTTTGGCTAATACACGAACAGGAAGAGTGTAATTTAGACCTTTTTTTCGGGCAACTTCAGGAAGGATAGTGATCGGATCGTAAGCGACTTCACCAAGTTCAAGCTCCCAGTTATTACCGGTGTAATCACTGATTGGCGAGATTGATTGGATGGTCTCTTTTAGCTCTCTTTGCAGGAAATCTTTCCAGGATTCTTTTTGAATTTCTATTAAATCTAACTTAGGAAGGTTAGGGTATTTTTTACCCCATTGTGTTCTTTTTACGGAAGGCATCAACAAATTTAATTATTAAAAAAAAAGGCGAGTTATGTACCAACAGCTCGACCGAATGTGGGTATTATAAAGCCTTTAATTGACTTGGTCAACAGGCAGATTTGGGGTTAGAATATTAAAAGATTTTAAATTAATTAAAATTTAAAGTATCAAGCATTTGTAGCTCAGTTTTAGAAAAATCTGTATTCGAGCTGATAATAAAAATATCATTACCTTTAATAATATAGAAAAGTGGATATTCAACCATTCCTAGTTCTGTAGCTTTGTATCCATCTAATTGTCCAATTTTAACTTTTTGATAGGAAGAAAATTGTTTTTTGTTAGAAAAATATGTCTCAATACTTCTATTTAAAAGAAGGCTATTCTTGTAGTCCTTAAAATATTCTATATTAAAGTCGTCACCTAAGTATCCTTCATAATTATTTGGATTACTCAGTGACTTGTTTTTTTCTGGACTGGATATTGAAAGAATTCTATTTGAAGTTGCGTCATATTCTGAACTTATTTCCCAAGTTGATGGATAACTAATGGAATATTTATAAGTTTTGTCTGTATATGTTTTCCAATCTTTTGGGATACTGGAGGTGGTGGCGGTTTTGGTTGGGGAAATAGTTGCTGATTTGGTTGATTCACAGGCCATTTCGGTGCAAGCGATGTTGCCGTCGGCAGCACAAGAACAAGTGTTACAGCCATCAGCTGAGGCAAAAGATTCCCCTGCTTTGTATTGCATATCATTAATGGAACAAGCAAAATCAGATGGGGTTGGAGTTGTTTCGACAACAGGTGGATTTTGAGTTGGAGCTGTTTTGTTAGTTAACATTGTGTAGGCAAAAGCAATGGCAACACTAATAAAGATAAAGAGAGCGACAAAAAAGATGTTTCTGAACATATTATTAACTGGTGTTTCTACAACTGGTGGAATAGTTTCAATTGGTTGATCACTTATTGGAGGAAGATTTTGATCATCAGTTCTGATTGATTCTGTTGGTGTTTCAGGAATAATTGGTGGTTCCGGGATGATTTCTGGTTCAGGAGTAAGTTCTGGTTCTGGAGTTATTTCTATTTCCGGTTCAGGTGTAATCTCCATTTCTGGTTTTGGTGCAGGTTCGAGGGCTAGAGGTGCTTCTTCAGCTTCTATTTTTAATGGTTCTGGTGGAGTTTCTGGTTGTGTTTCTGGAGTTTCTTGGGTTTGATCGGCCTTTAAATCTTTGGCATATTGATCTAGAAGATCTTTGTAGTCTTGACTAGGGTTTTTATTATCCATAAATAAATGTCTCATTTTATTTGACAACCGTCAATAAAGTAGTTAATATTTTTGTATAAATATGATTAAAAAAATACTGCCTTTAATATGTTTTTTTGCGTTATTTATAGTTTTAACTAAAAGTGCTTTTGCTTCTGGCTTCAATTTGAATTCTATCGGAGCTTTAGATGTGAGCGGTAAACAAAGTTCTCATTGGTGGTATGTTGGTCGACAACCAAATTTGGTTGGAGAAGCTGCGGCTGGCAGCACTGTTTCTGTGAGTGTTGATGGCGTTGCTAGTTCAGCAGTGGCTGATAGTGAAGGTCTTTGGACTTATAAACATGAATCGACTTTAGAAAATGGTGATCATGAAATTGTTTTAGAAAATGATGGTAGTACAATAAAATTTACTTTAACCTTAGGTTCGGCTAATTTTACTCAAAAAGTTTTGGGTGAAGAAATAACTAATGAAACTACCCTCCCAGCAACTGGAGGCAATTTAATGACAATGCTTTTGATTATTCTAGGATCTGGATCGGTTGTGGCTGGTATAATGGTCCATGCAAAAAACAGATAAATTTTATATTAAAACTTTTGGTTGTATCCAAAACACAGCTGACTCGGAAAGAATTAAAGCTTTTTACTGGGAGAAGGGGTATGAAGAAATTGATAACTGGAAAGAGGCTGATTTAGTCATTATTAATACTTGTATAGTTCGTGAATCGGCAGAGAACAGAGTTTATGGACTTATTAATAATATTGATCAATTAAATAAGAAAAAAGCCTCCTTCGCTAAAGCTACGGATGGCCAAACCAAAATTATAGTCACTGGTTGTTTGGCTGGGTTGGCTAACAAAGATAAAACTGGTAAGAAAATGGCTCAATTGAAAAGAGATTTCCCAACAGTTTCCGAATTTTTAGAAATTGAAAAGATTAGCTATGATATTGATCCGATCAGAGATAAGAAAAAGATAGCTTTAATTCCAATTAGTTTTGGCTGTAGTAATTTTTGTAGCTATTGTATAGTCCCCTTTGCTCGAGGTCCAGAAGTTTCAAGAAAAATGGAAGATATTATTAAGGAAGTTAATGAAGTCATTAAAAATGGGTTTAAAGAAGTGATGTTAATTGGACAAAATGTTAATTCGTATCTCAATCCCTCTAAATCTCCCTTTGACAAGGGAGACTTTCTTGTTCATATGGGTAAAAAGAGATTTCACAGTTCTTTTCATATTTTATTGGAAGAAGTGGCTAAAAAAGATTTAGATAAGATCTCTTTTGTCAGCAGTAATCCTTGGGATTTTTCAGATGAATTAATTGATGTGATAGCTAAATATCCTAACATTGATAGGTTATTACATTTGCCAGTTCAAGCTGGTGACGATGAAATTCTTAAAAAAATGAACCGAGGTTACACTTCTAAAGAATATTTAGATTTAGTTGAAAAAATTAGATCAAAAGTTCCAGACGTTAAGTTTAGTACTGACATTATCATTGGCTTCCCTGGAGAAGATGAAAAAGCATTTGAAAATACAGTTGAACTTTGCAAAAAAGCTAATTTTGAAATTGGTTATTTAAACAAATATTCACCTCGAAAAGGAACCGTTAGCGCTAAAATTTATCAAGATGAAATTCCTCAAGCTGAAAAGAAGAGACGATGGAATGTTTTAAATGATTTGATCAACGGATAAAGACTTTTTATTTTAAATAGTTGGCAATGTTTTTGTTATGCTCAGTGATGGTTTTGGCATAATAGAATTTGCCGTCGTTTCCAGTGATGTAGAAAAGATAGTCTGAATCGGTTGGATGAAAAGCAGCGTAAAGAGAATTATAACCAGGATTAGAAATTGGTTTTGGTGGCAAACCTTTATTTTGATAGGTATTGAATGGAGAAATTGTGGTGTCAATTTGAGTTGAAATTAGAGGAGTCCAATATTCTTTTGGTGAATTTTTGGAATCACGAGCATATTGAACACTGGCGCACAATTGAAGTGGCATGCCAATCTCCATTCTGTTCAAAAGAATCCCAGCAATTATTTGTTTAGATTCTAGACTTTTACCTTCACGCTCTAAAATTGAAGCTAAAATGACTATTTGATTATCAGTCATTTTGTTTGTTTGATTTTCTTTAGCTTGAGCAAATTTTTTATCAAAGTTTTTCTTAATTACTTCGAGAATTTGATCGACAGTGAAATATTTTGGAATTAAATAGCTGTCTGGATAGAGATAACCTTCAAGATTTTTAGTTTGAACTAATGGAAGAGCTGTTATTTGTTCAACTCGAGAACCATCTATAATCTTTAGCCAATAGTCATTAATCCCCTCTTTTGAAAGTTGAGTGGCAATTTCTTTAGTGCTCATTGAAGCTGATAGTTTGTAGTTACCAACTTTGAACTTTTTATTTAAACCCATAGTGTAGGAATAAATTATGAAAGAATATTGATTTCTGATTAGATTACTTTCAACTAGGTGTTGGCTAATTGATTTAATTCCTTGTCCTTTAACTACTTCAAAAACTTTGACACTTTTATCGTTTGAAAAAGGTCTGGCACTATAAAGGAAATAGGAAAAAGTTGCTAAAAATATAGCTATTAATAGAAAGAGGATTACTCTAAACTTCATTGAAAAGAGCTCTTCTAAAAGTTTTTTTGCTTGAATCATAGATAAAAATTCGGCCACATTTACAAGTGACAGTGGTGTTGCCTCGAACTTCTTTTTTGGCACCTTTAAAAAGTGAAGTATTGCAACCAACACAGCGTCCTTGAGAGAGTAACCACGCTTGAATAGGAGATATTAAATTTTTGAACATATTTTTTTTATAAATAATAACTAGCCTATCGCTCTTCTTAAAATTACAGCTGCGGCAACTGAGTCGATCAATTTTTTATAATCTTTTTTCTTTTTCTTATTTTTAATATAAATTTCGTCGGCTTCGATTGTCGAAACAGCTTCTTCGATAGTCTCTACCTTTAATTCTAGCACATCAGAAAGTTTGTCAGCAAAGTTTTTTGAGGCTATGGCCATTTCACCTTCAGAAACACCAACATAAACTCCATCTATTTGGTGTTCTTTAACGACTTTTTGAATTTCCTTGAAGATATTTTCAGTATTTTGGAGAGGTGGAATTGGAAAAATTATGTCTAGAACCGAAACAGCTAGACCAATTCTTTTGGTTCCATAATCGATGGCTAAAAAGTTCATAAGCTGGCTTTAATGACTAAACGACGGAGAAGAGTTCCTGGAGGACTACAGGTGATTAAACTTAGATATTTACCATCGAAACGTTGGTCTAGAACCGACATTTCAGTTGGTTGAACTTCGAACATTTCTTGAACTTTATAGACATAATCAGAACCATTAAAACTGATTTGGATTTCATCCCCTATTTTAAGTTTGTGGAGAGTTGAAAAGATAGTTAGATATGATTTTGGATTGAAAAACTGAGGTAAAACTGAATGGCCAAAAATAACGGTGTTGCCAAGTTGACCCGGGAGAGCAGTTTTTGGGTATTGAATTAAACTCTTTTTTAAATCCATGCTTCCAACATCAACAACTGCATCTTTGATTTTTAAACTTGGGATTGAAATAAGATAGGTTGTGTCTGGATTATTATTTGAAAAAACTGAGCCTCGAGCTTGAGCAGCTGGACTGTCGATGAACCAATTAGAAATTTGAGTATAATCAGTAGTCATTTCCCCAAGAATATTGCCAGTGTTATTATAATTTTTAGTTGATAGTGGGTTTATGATTTGTTGAAATTTTAGAGAGTATTCAACTTGATATTTAACAATAGGGAATATGGCTGAAAAAAAGGCAAGCATCCCAAGTGAAAATAGACCAATAGCAACACTCTTTTTTTTAAGTTTATCAAGCTTAAAACGCTTTGGTGCTGATTTTTTTAGATAAATATAGCTCACAGGGATTCAGATTGAAAATCAATAGTAATGTTTTGAGGACTGAAAGGAAGAGGATTAATGAATTTTATTAATTGGAAATTAGTTTTAATATTGAAATTATAAGCTCGAGGAATATTTTTTCTAATTAAAGCCCCCGCTTTAGCGGTTGATCTTCCAGATAGAGTTTTTTTAAGTTTAGCCATGTCAGTTTTTGGGAGAGCCTTGCCATTTATAGTTAAAAGACCCTGAGCAACATCATTGTCTATCTTATCTACTTTAAGGTTAAAAGTAAAATTATTTTGATTGATTTCAACTTTATCAAAATCAGCTTCTTTAGACAAAAATTTATTGATAACTTCTTCTTTAACTTTTGGGTCTAGAAGTAAAACAGTGACTGTGGCTTGGACATTAGCGGTCAATTCGTTAGCTTCTTCCCCTATCTCACGATTATAATCAATTTTACTTTTTTTGCTTTGAAGAGTCCCTTGGACAACTCCTGAAAGTTTTGAAACTTCATCTTTAATTTTTTGGTTAGCTAAATCAGTTATTTTTTGGTCTATTTTTTTCTCTAAATCTTTTTTATCTTGATCGCTAACCGCACTTATTTGATCTTTAGTTCCACCACTGAAATCACCATCAGTTTTGGCAATTAGAGAAGATTCTGGGAAATCTTTAAATTTTAATTTATTATCTTTAGTGATGTTGTAATCAGGACCAACTTCGACAGCGGCGGCAGAAGCTTTGGTTTGACCTGATTTTAAAATTCCTTCATTTATATCAAAAGCTCCTGGAGTGACTGAAATAGGAGCACTTAATTCAAAGTTTTTGCCAGTAGAATCAATCAAAATAGTTCCCTGTGGCAGAGTTTGAGTTTTTTCGAGAAGATTGAAAATTATGATGTTTCCCTTAGCTTTTTCACCAATTGTTTTTTGACCAGTAGTTTTTACTGTTTCACTGGCAGGAATTTCAAAAGTTTGTTTAGTCACTGGGATTATTGATTTATCGATGTCAATTGAAGTGGTGGTGGAATCAAGTTTGACATTTATTTGTTTATTGAAAGTGTATGGAGTGACAAAAATGGTGACTTTGGCTTTTGAGAAAAGAACTGGAACAATAATTAGAAGTGGAGATAGAGCCAAAGCTATGGTCCCAAATTTATTAAATTTAGGGAGATGAATATTTTTTAAAAATCCAAAAGAAAACTTAATTTTAGGAATTTCAAAATTAACTTTTGTTTCTTCAATATCATTAATAGTAGGTGGAACTTGTTGTTCAGTGATTTCATCAATTGATTCAATAACTGGAAGGCTTGGTGGAGCTGCTTCAAAAAAACCTAGATCAGTTGCTTCAACTTCTTCTAGATTGCTTTCTTTTTCTTCAATTTCTGGCTTTATTTCTTCTTCGGCCACAACTTCAGCCTCTTCAATTTCATCAACTTTTTGAGGACTTTCTTCAATTAGTTGGGGATTCATTTGAGAAGTTATGGTTTTTACAAAAATATTAATTATTTCTTTTGGAGAGTGAAGTTTTACTTCTGGAAAATGTAAAAATGTTTCAATGTTTTTCTTGCCTACCCAAGCAAAATCTTTTAAAGCATTAAAATTTTCATGGCTGGCTTGTCCAAAAACAATTATTTGAGGTGGCAGAGTTGATTCTGATTTTAATTCTATTAAAGCCGCTTCAACATATTCAGCTTTAAAATCACCAGAAAATGATTTTCTAATTCTTTCTTTTATTTGGCCAAGATAAACTAGAGAGAGAGTAAAATTATTTTTTCCTAGATGGAGAAGAATGAAACTAGCTGGGAAAGTGTCGGCTTTGTTTGAATGTTCAACAATTGCTTCATCATCGGCAATGAAACCAATTGGTTTAAGAGTTAAATCTTTACATAAATCTTTAATTAAACTTAATTTTTCGGGAGTTATTTTTCCATCTGAACCAATCCAAAATGAAGGTAAGACAAAAGCAGCATGCACTGGTTCAGATTCTTCGGGGATGTTGGCACTAGTGGCGGCTTCAGAAAGAGATTCGTCAATTGCAACAGCCAGTGAATCTTCTTTTCCAGTTAGCCAATCTTTTTGGGGACCAACTGACAAGACAACAGAGCGGCCGTTAGCCGAATTTACTAAAGAAACACTTACGTATGATTCTTCAATTGAAATTAACCAAAAACTGCTTGCTTCCATTACTTAAGAATAGCATAAATTCGGCGTTTCCCAGACCCGGCTGATTCTTCTTTAAAAATTTCAAAGCTACCAAGTTTAGAAGTATTGTCTACATGAGGACCAGTGCAGACTTCTTTGGAAAAGTCACCGATAGTAAAGACAGTAACAATTTCTGGATATTTATTGCCAAAAAAAGCGATTGCATTTTGTTTTTGAGCTTCGACAAAAGGCATAGTTTCCATTATGACTGGAAGTGAAGCTTTGATTTTTTCATTAACAATTTTTCCGACTTCTTTAATTTGATCTTCAGTTAGTTTTTCAGAGTGAGAAAAATCAAAACGAAGACGCTCAGCTGTAATGTTGGAACCTGATTGTTGAACATGATCGCCTAAAATTTGGCGAAGAGCGGTGTGAAGAAGATGGGTGGCGGTGTGATATTTGGTAATTATTTCTGAATCATCACCTAGACCTGATTTAAACTTACCAGCGGAAAGAGTTTGAGAAAGTTTTTGGTGTTCTTCTTTAGCTTTATTAAATTCTTCTTTATTTAAATTTAAATTGTTTTTTTGGAGTTCTTCTTCAATCATTTCAACTGGAAAACCAAAACTTTCATAAAGAGTGAAAGCTTCTTTGCCAGTTACTGTTTTATTTTTTTCGATTAATTTTTGAATTTCTTTTAGACCATTATTTAAAGTTTTTCGAAATTTATTTTCTTCAGCATCTAGAATCAATAAGATTTTATCTTTATTTTGGTTTAATTCAGGATAGATTCCAGCATAATTTTGTTGATTATCCAAAACAGCTTGGGCAATAATAGAACAAAAGTTTTGCTCTATTCCAATAATTTTACCTTGACGGATTGATCTTCTGATCAGACGGCGAAGAACATAACCAGCTTCTTTATTTGAGGTTTCGACCCCATCGGCAATGATAAAAACTGCACTACGAATGTGGTCAGCAATAATTCTTATCGATTTACGGACATCTACCCAACATTGTTTGCCATCTTGTATATAAAAATCATCTGATTCTGGTCCATATTCCATCTTGCAAAGTTCTCCGATTTTTTTGATGATTGGTTGCCAAATGTCACTTTGATAGTTGTCAGAAAATCCGGAAAGAAGAGCAACTGTTCTTTCAACTCCCATGCCAGTGTCAACATTAAATTGAGAACTTTTTGAGTATGAACCATTGCTGTCTTTTTTATATTGCATAAAAACATCGTTCCAAATTTCAACACCATCAACAAACATTTCAGTGTCTGGGCCACAAGGACCAACATTTCCAGCTTCCCACCAATTATCTTTTTTAGGGAGGAATTTGATGTTTTTTACACCTAGTGATTTCCAAATGTCAGCACTTACTTCATCTTTTGGTGAATTTTCATCACCAATGAAACAAGTGACTGAAAGTCGATTTATGTCTAGTTTTAATTCTTTAGTTAAAAAGTCAAAACTCCATTCGATAGCTTCTTTTTTTTGATAGTCACCTAGTGACCAATTGCCTAACATTTCAAAAAAAGTGTGATGAGTTTGGTCGCCAACTTCATCAATGTCCCCTGTTCTGACACATTTTTGAATGTCGACTAGTCTTTTACCGAGCGGGTGGAATTGACCCATTAGATAAGGAACAAGTGGATGCATTCCAGCAGATATGAAAAGAGTGGTTGGATCGTTTTCTGGGATTAAACTGGCTGAAGGAATTTCTTTATGATTTTTTGATTCAAAAAACTTAATATACTTTTCTTTTAATTCTGAAGCTCTCATAGGAAGAATTATACCAGCTATTTTTTAGGTTTGACAAACATTTTAGGGGCGGGTTTTTTTGGTTTTGATGGGATTGTTTTGATTACTTTGATTGATGCTTCTGATTTTGCTTTGCTTTGTGCTTTTTTAGTGCCCATGAAAGAGTGAAAATATTCTTCTAATCTTTCTTTTAATTGGTCAAAAACATGACCTTTGTTATTTTTGTAGATTAAAATTGCAATTATGGCGCCAATTACAGCACCAATGACTATGCCAAAGACAAAACTTGAGCTGTTTGACCCACTTTGGTCTTCATGACAACAATGTTTGTGCTCACATTTTTTCATTTTTTCTTTTTGAACAAACCGTTGAAGAGAGAAACTCCATTTTTAAAACCAGAAATAAATTCGGCAATTGAAGAGACAGGTTCAGCCACTGAAGCAGTGATGAGCTTGGTGTCGTCTAGAATTCCATTGGTTTTAATTATGGTAGTTTTAAACTCTTTTAAGATTAAAATTAGCCAAATTCCGCAGCCAACAATGACTCCGGTGACGGCTATTAAGCTAGAGATTATTACTATTTGTGTTATATCCATATAAATAAGTATAGACTATTTTTTTATTTATTGGTTGCTTTTAATTATCTTTTCCTCGAGAGTAGTCTTTCCATTTGAAGACTTTGATTCAATCGAAACTTTGTTATCACCATTCACTAAGTTCATTTTTCTAGAAAAATTCCCTTTAGCATCGACGATGATTAAATCTTGATTAATTTTTACAGTTGATTCTGGGTCGGTATTCCCATTTATTTCAATTGAACTATTCATAACTAAAGATTCGGTTGGCCAGGCTATTTTTAATCTTGGAGCTCGGTTGAATTTAATATATTCAGAAATTAGATAACTAGAAAATAAAATGACTGTGATGATTATGGAAATTACAAAAGTGAATTGAGGGGTGAAAGAAAGAAAACTTTTTTTGCCAGATCTTGTTTTTCTTTTTTGTTCAAAATCACGACGAAAAAGACTTAAAATTTCTTGACCATTTAAACCTAAGAAATCGGCATAATCTTTGATGATTAGTGAACAATATGGTTCTTGAGGAAAATTTGGAATATCTTCATTTTCCAAAGCTTCTAGATATTTAACTGGAATTTTGAGTTTTTTTGAGACCTCAATTAACTCTAGTTCCTTATCAAGACGAGTGTTTTTAATTAAAGACGAAGTGCGAAACATAGATGATTGATTATTCAGTTCCGTCATCGCTGGTGTTATGAGGAATTAAAATTTCTCTAGCTTTGGCTCCTTTTGATGGGCCAACGATTCCGGCTTGTTCTAGTTGATCAAGAACTCTAGCAGCACGAGCATAACCTAGTTTTAAATGTCTTTGCATCATTGAAGCTGAAGCCTTGCCTGTTTCTCTAACTAGATTGACTGCCATATCAAACATTTCATCTTTATCTTCAACATTTCCTGGGATAGAAGGTCCTTTACCGTTTGGACGAGAGGTAGGTTGGTTAACGATTTGATCATCATAATCAGTGTTCTTTTGAGTTTTAAGATAATTAACTAAATTAGTTAATTCTTTTTCAGAAACGAAACAACCTTGAATTCTGACTGGTTTAGCTAAATCTGGTGGGATATAAAGCATGTCTCCCCTTCCTAGAAGCTTTTCAGCTCCTGGAGTGTCGAGAATAACTCTGGAATCAGTGACTGAAGCAACAGCAAATGATAGACGGGTTGGAATGTTGGCTTTAATCAGACCGGTTATGACGTTAACTGAAGGTCTTTGGGTAGCTAGAATTAAATGAATTCCAGTTGCTCGAGCCATTTGAGCAATACGACAAACATTTTCTTCAACTTCGTTTGGAGAAAATAACATGATTTCAGCTAATTCATCAATGAAAATTAGAATATAAGGCAGAGTTTGGAAACCAGCATGGTTATTATAATCTTCTATGTTTTTGACTCCGACTTCTGTGAAAGTTTTATAGCGTCTTTCCATTTCTTGAACTGACCATTTTAGAGCCGAAATGACTTTTTCTGGGTCAACTATGACTGGAGTTAAAAGATGAGGGATACCATTAAAAGGAGTTAATTCAACTCTTTTTGGATCGACCATGATCATTCTGACTTCATCTGGCGAAGCTCGGAAAAGAATGTTAGCAATCCAAGAATTTATGCAGACTGATTTTCCAGATCCAGTTTGACCAGCGATTAAAACGTGTGGCATTTTAGCAATGTCGGCAACTTTAGGGTTTCCAGCGACATCTAGACCGAGTGGTACTGTAACTTTATTTTTAGCATTTTTCATAGCATCAGATTCGAGAATTCTTCTGATTGGAACAACTTCAAGTGAGTGATTTGGAACTTCAATCCCGACTAGAGATCGACCAGGAATTGGAGCTTCGACACGAATCATTCCGCCTGGAGCAGCTAAAGCCATAGCTAAATCATTACTTAAACTTAAAATTTTGGCTAGTTTAGTACCGAGGGCAACTTCAAGAGCATATTGAGTGACAGCTGGACTGTTGTTAACTTCAGTGACTCGAGCAGTGATTCCGAATGAATCAAGAGTTTGTTCAATAATTTGAGCATTCTTTCTGACATCACCACGATCAGCCTTAGGGCCAGGAGTGCCATCAAAGATAGATATTGGTGGATATTCCCACATTTGATTTCCGGAAGAGCTTAAAGCTTTGATTGGTGACATTTGATCACCAAGTTCAGCTGCTTTAAGGATTGGTGGAATATTAACTACGGATGGATCTTCTTTATCTTTGAGATTATCTTTTTGACCAAATTCAAAATGGTAGAGATCGTCTTTGTTTTCTTTTTTCTTGTCTTTAATTTTGTTAGCACTGCCAACAGTGTATTTTTTGATAGCAATAACGGCGTTTTTGATGACTTTAAATATTTGAGCAATTGAAGTGTCAAAAAGAATTACAAAACCAACTATTCCAGTGAAAAAGAAGATTAAAAAGCTTGGAACTGAACCAAATAATGATAATAATTGATCCCAAAAGAATTGACCGACTAGGCCAGCTTTGAAAGTGCTAATTATGGAAATAAACATAATAGTGAAACCTAAAAAGACGTTTACTTCTTTTAATGGAGATTTAATCTTGGCAAACAAAAATGAGATTAAAAGCAATAAAAAAGGAACAAAAATTGAAGCAAAACCAAAGAAATCAGTTAGGATATTGTTGAAAGCAATTGGGATTGGACCTATTTGAAGAAAAGAAACAACTGACAAGATAGCTAGAATCAAAAAGAAAATGAAAAGTACTGTTTGAATTGTTTCTGGTTTGAGTCTGAGTTTTGGCAGAGCTCCCTTTTTTTTACGTCCTCGTTTAGCCATAAATTAGTATACCTTTTTAGTAAGATTGTGCAAATAACCAACGATGAGTTGATTTTTTGCCACAATAGATGCAAACTCCATCCTCTTCTTTTTGATTAGTAGGCAGACAACGGGTGGCGGCTTTAGTTTCCTCTTTAATTTTAGCTTCACATTCCGCTGATTCACACCAATGAGATAAAACAAAACCACGAGTGGTTGACATTATCTTTTTGAATTCATCATAAGAGTCAACAGAAAAAGTGTTGTCTTGAGTAAACTTTTTGTGCTTTTCTAGAAGATTAGATTGAATATCAATTAAAAGTTGATCAATTGTTTTATTCAAATCAGTGATTTTTACAGTTTGTTTTTCTAGAGTATCGCGTCGAACTATGACAACTGAATCTATTTCGGCTTCTTTATCACCAATTTCGATGCGAACTGGGACGCCTTTCATTTCCCATTTATTAAATTTGAAACCAGCACTTTCACCTTCGACTTCATCAATTTGACAACGATAATTTGTTTTTAAATTGTCAAAAAGAGTGTTAGATAATTTAACGGCTTTTGAATGATTAGGAATTGGAACTATTACTATTTGAGTAGGAGCAATTTGAGGTGGGAAAACTAGACCATTATCATCACCGTGAACCATAATTAGAGCTCCGATGCTTCGAGTGGAAAGTCCCCAACTGTTTTGATATGGATAAAGTTTGTCACCATTTTTGTCTTGAACTGACCATTCAAAAGACTTAGAAAATTTTTGACCAAGATTGTGAGAAGTGGCAGATTGCAAAGCTTTACCATTTGGCATTAAAGTTTCGATAGTGTAGGTTTTGCTGGCACCAGCAAATTTTTCGGATTCACTTTTAACACCAGTGATGCCATAGATAGCCAATAAATCGTTGTAAGTTTTTTTGTATAAATCTAGAGCCCAAGAAACCATTTCTTGGTTTTCTTGATCATCAATGTGAGCACAATGCCCTTCTTGCCATAAAAATTCAGAAGTTCTTAAAAAGAGATAAGTTCTTTTTTCCCAACGAACTACATTACACCATTGATTCATTAAAACTGGCAAATCTCGCCAAGATTGAGTCCATTTTTTGTACATTTCGTACATAATTGTTTCAGAAGTAGGGCGAATGACTAGTTTTTCAGTTAATTCTTGACCACCACCGATGGTGACGACTGCTAATTCTGGAGCAAAACCTTTAACATGTTCTTTTTCTTTCTTTAAAAAAGATTCAGGAATAAAAATAGGAAAATAAGCATTTTGAACACCTTTTTCTTTAATGAATTTATCCATGTAACTTTGAATTCCTTCCCAAATTGCATAACCATAAGGACGAATTATCATGCAACCTTTGACTGGAGCATAATCAGCTAATTCAGATTTAACTACTAGATCGTTATACCACTGAGATAAATCCTCAGATTTAGTTTTAATAAATTTTTTACTCATGGCTTTATTATAGCCTAAGATGTAGATAATAGTGATAAAATAATTTATTATGCCAGAAAGAAATTGTCCTAATTGTGTTGTTCAAGGTGATTATTGTTTCAAAGAAAAAGTAGATGAAATTGTTTCTAAAGTAGAAAAAAGTGATGATAAAGAAATACTTTTTAACAATGCTGTTGATGCACATAAAAAAATTGCTGAAGAAAGAATTGTTGCTAGAGAAAAACTTTGTCATAAAATAAATGAAATTGACCCAATTTACCCTGGAAAAGAATTATTTTAATTTTTAGTATATAATCCCCTATGATTGGAAAAGAGCTATGTCTTAGGTGTAATTTAGATGGTGTCTGTTGTCTTAAAAAACAAGCAGAAGAAATTGTTGCGGCTAACTTACCTGAAGCACGTCAAAAAATTGACGAAATAATAGATGAAGCTAGAGGAAGTTATTGCACTTGTAAAAAAGAAATAGAAAATATCAAAACAAATCTTCAATCGGGCAAATAATAAAGGCTATAAAAAAAACCCCGCCGAAGCGGGGTTTTAAAATTTATCTATTTTAATTTAGAGAACACAACATCTTCTATTGGTCCCACCACTACATAAATTAAATTGTAGTTTACCGGTTTTAGTCCCAACTTTACAACTAGACCCTTCTTTGGCACTACTAGAAACATTTATACAAGTTCCTTTTTTTTGGGTACATTTATAATCAGCTGAAGATGATTCTTTTGGAAGACCTGGTTTACAGCATCTTTTGTCATTAAATTCTTGATTACATAGACCAACTACAACATAACCTTTTTTACCATTGGTAGTGCAGTCATCATTATTGTTTTTACTTAATGGTTGATTACAAGTTCCGCCTACAGCTTTACAAGAAGCATCACCACTTGTGTCTACTTTGTTTTTTACACAAACTGCATTAACACATTTTTCGTCTGATTTACAAACAAAAGTTGTCTTTATCCATTTTGCCTTACCTGAAATATCCATACATCTATATATGTTTGTACCATTAAGCCCACAAGCATATCCCTTCACTTCCTTTTTAATATTCCCAACTTTATTAGCATCAGTGCTAGTACTATCACAAGAATCAATAGGTCCAGTGGTATCTTTCGGTACACAACAAGTATTTCTAAAACTAGCATCACTTAAACATAAACCGGTTTCAATCTTCCCAGGGATACCATTTCCACCAACAGAACAAGATTCCCCATTTTTTTGACTGTTTCCACCAGTACATGTCCCACCTTTATTAGTACAACCCGTATCCCCACCACAACCAGCTGTTTTAGGTTCAGTGTTGACATTAATACATTTTGTACCAATTCCACAACTCTTAGAATAAACCCAAACACCACCCGGTCCACATTGATATAAATTGTCTATTAAATAAGTTTGATTTTCTGATTTTGTTACACCACCACCACAAGAGTATCTCCCTTGCCCTACTACTCTTGTCACAGTTCCTTCAAAATTCATTTTCATAGTACAAGTGGCTTTAGATGCGGTTGCTTTACTTCTATTCTCTGTGTTCTTTTGAACTAATTGAGTTCCATAAATTAATCCACCACCTAGAACTAGAGCCATTACTAAAAATTTTGCTATTCCTAATTTTTTCATTTTTATTAAATAAAATATTAAATGTTATTTAAAGATAAACTCTAGCTATATTAATGTCAACGATATACTTAAAAATAGCTGATTTTAGACTTCGATCACAAGAGGTAAGACCATTGGTTGGCGGCCGGTTTTTTGATTTACAATATTTTCAATGTGAGCTTGAATTTCTTCTCGAATGAAATCCATGTTAGCTGGAACACTGGTTGATTGTTGAAATTTATTGATTACTTCTTGTTTCAAATAGTTCATTAATTCGGTGTTTTCTTTCATAAAGACAAAACCTCGGCTTAGAATGACTGGTTCTTTGACCAGAGTTCCAGTGGCTTTTTCGATTAATAAAACTACTGAGAACATTCCATCTTCAGCTAATAATTTTCGATCTCGCAAGACAGTTGTGCCAACATCACCTACTCCAAGTCCATCAATTAAAACTTTTTTCAAAGTGATGTGATAGTTGGTGTCCCAAGAACCATTGCTGTTAAAAGTGACTGACGCATCATAGTCTGGCAAAATGATTTGATCATCAGTGTAACCTAGAGTTTTAGCCATCATGCCATAACTTTTTAAGTGACGATAGTTACCACCAATTGGTAATAAATATTTTGGTCTTAAAAGTTCAATCAAGAGAGCGTGTTCTTTTTGATAACCGTGACCAGAAACGTGCAATTCTTCTTTTTCACCATAGACAACTTCGGCACCCATTTTAGAAAGGACGTCGATCATTGTAAAAATGTTGGAAGTAGTTCCTGGAATGTAATCTGGAGAAGAGAAAATGACCTTATCACCAGATTTAATTTTGACTCGGTGTTTACCCATGACCATTTTGCTTAGAGCTGAATCAGGTTGACCAGCGAAACCAGCAACTAGGAACATTAATTTATTATCGTTAAAGTTTTTAACTCGTTCGATTGGAATAATATCAATGTCATTAAGAGTTAAATAACCTAAGTCTTTAGCGATGTTTATAGCTCTGTCAACTGAGAAACCAACAATAACTATTTTTCGACCAACACTCTTTCCATATTCAATGGCTTGAGTCCAACGAACAATGTTTGAAGAAATTGAAGTGACAAAAACTCGACCTTTAGCAGTGACAATTTCATGTTTGAAATTTTCAGCGATAGATCCTTCTGAAGGCGAAAAACCTTCATGATCGGAACCTAAACTGTCAGACATTAGAGCAATAACATTTTTTTCACCAACTCTGGCGATATGTGGATAATCAACTGGTTTTCCATCTAGAGGGAAAACATCAAATTTGAAATCGGAACCATGATAGAAAACACCCATTGGAGTGCTGATAGCAAAATGGTAGGTGTCTGGAATTGAGTGAGTGACTCTGACCGGGTCAACACTAAAAGGGCCTTTGGTGATTGGTTGATCACCATTTTCATAGATATAGAGATTAGAATGAATGTTGCTTTCAGCTAGTCTGGCTTCAATGAAAGCAGCAGCTAATTTTGGAGCATAAATTGGAATGTTATTGCCTAAAATTGGCAACACAAAACGAATAGCACCAATATGGTCTTCATGACCATGAGTGATGAATATCCCTAAAATTCGGTCTTTTTTATCTTGTAGATAATGAGTGTCTGGAATTTGAAGATCAACACCGAAAGCGTCTTCTTCAGGGAAACCAACACCGCAGTCAACAATTATTATTTGGCTTTTAGCAGCATCGCCGTTTGGAATGAATTCGTAGACGAACATGTTTTGAGTGACATCACCAAAACCGCCAAGGGAACTGATTCTGACTGAGTCTTTACCATTTCTGAATTCTTGAGCTGGAGCATTCATATTAAAATTTTGAGGCTTGAATGGGAGCCTGGCTTTATTATCTTTTTGATTTTTTATTATCATATTTTTTATAACTTGTTCTGAACAGTGAAAAAAACCGCAAAATTTAAAATAGTCGTTCAGAGAATTTTTAATAATCTTATTTTATTTTACCCAACAATTTACCAATATTGATACAGTCAATTTAAGTCTTTGAAGTGCTTAGGCTCAGTAATCAAGAGATCTGCTTTGCCTAACGATTTATCTAGTAGTCTAACAGAATTGAGGCTTTAAAGCAAATTACCACTGTGGCAAAAATTCTTTAATGTTTGAATCATCAACAACAATTTGCTTCATCTTTCCCTCAAGAATTAGTTTAGCTGATTTACGACAAAGACCTTCAATGTTTCTTTGAAGAGTTCTGACCCCGGCGTCAAAACCAAGAGGGCGAACTACTTGGGCCCAAACATTGGGAGCTATTTGAAGCTCGTCTTTGTTTAATCCAGCTTCTTTGATGGCTTTTGGAAAAATGTAATCACGACCAATGACCATTTTTTCTTCATCAGTGTAGGATGGCATTTGAATTACTTCGAGACGATCCATGACAGCAGTGGCAATTCTGGCAGTGTTGTTGCAAGTGGCACAGAAAAGAGCCCCAGAAAGATCGACTGGATAATCTATGTAATGATCGGTGAATTTGTTGTTTTGTTCTGGGTCGAGAAGTTCGACTAAAACACCCATGATGGTGTTTAAGGCATCATCAGCAACTCGGTCGATTTCATCCAAAAGAATGACGGGGTTTTTGCTTTTACAGTTGACTAAACCTTTGATTATTTGACCTGGTTCAGCTTCAGGATAGACTCGGGAACGGCCGCGAAGATAGAGTGGGTCACCTAGTCCTCCGAAAGGAATTCTGATTAGTTCCCTACCCATGACTTCGGCAATAGATTTGGCCATGGTGGTTTTTCCGGTTCCGACTAGACCGACGAAAAGTAGAACTGGAGCTTTCATCGGGTTATCTGGATTGCGGCTTTTTTGCAAAGCTAAAACTGAAACATATTCCAAAAGTCTTTCTTTAACACTGTCTAGGCCGTAATGGTTTTCGTTAAGTTTTTCACTAGCATGGTTAATGTCTAGAATATCTTGAGTTTGGGTGAACCAAGGAATTTTGATAATCCAATCAATATAAGCAGTGGCAATTTGATAGTTTTGCCAAAAGGTTTGTTCTGAATGAGAATTAATGCTTAGTTGAGAAAACATCTCTTGAACTTTTTCTTTAAGAGCATCTGGGATTTTTACAGATTCAATCTTGGCCAAAAGTTTAGCAATCGCCTCGTCTTTACTTAAAATAGTGCTTTCCATATTAAAAGTATAAGCTATTTGGAGATTAATTTCATTTTAAATATTTTATTTCACAATTTGCCCATCAAGATATTTATTATTCTTATCAATTGCATTACTTTCATCTATAACTTTGAAAGTGTTTATATCAGCATTTTTTATTTTGAGACCAGAACAATATACTCCATTTTTGTCCATATAGTAATTAATGTTTAGTGCTTTGAAAGTTAGATAATCAACTTTTATTTTTTCACAATTTCGGTAAACATTATTTTTGTCCTTTGCATACGCATCAGCAATACTTTTAAAAGTTTTTGAATCGGCTCCTTCTAGTTGGACACAACCGACTGTGCAACAAAAAACTTTGTTTTTATCTAATGCATAATTAGCTTCTTCTTTGAAGGTAATAGGATCAAGACCTTCTATTTTGCCATTGTCAAAAGATCCACAATTATAATAGACTCCATTTTCATCTTTTGTGAAACAACTCTCTGTTTTTGGGGCATCAATATTAACAATTTCTTTATTATTATTTCTTACTTTAATAAGAGATATTATAGAAATCGTTATAACAATAAAAGTTACTAATATTATTAAAAATAGTTGGTTTTTTGATTTTTTTATTTTTGCCATAAATAAAGTATAAACTATTTTTTAACCTCGTAAAGATTTAGTAAAGGATAATTGGAGTCTTCTATTACTTTATGAAGTGAATAAGCTGATAAGAATGAATAAAGATGAGATTTTTGAATTGGACCATTAGACAAAATATGTTTTGTTTGACCATCATATTGTTCATAGGGGAAAGTTATTGCTTGGGATGTAATATATACATGCTGGTTAGAGTCAATTGCTTGTTTAATTTGTGTTTGTGCTTGTTGATAAGTTGCAGATCCAACCACTATTTTATTATTAATTTCAAGTTGAGGTCTTTGGTAATCAGAAATAACAATGAAATCATTGTCTGAGTTAATTACTTGTTTTATTATATTTAATTGTTTGATAGGAATTGGTTCTTGATGATAAACAATGAAAGTTACTAATAAACTAAAAGCAGTGGAAATACAAACTAAAATATAAATCCATTTTGTTTTTATAAAAGCTATCAAAATAGCTAAAAATAAAGCGACAACCCCTGCTAAACGACCGTACATACCTCCATGCCAAAAATAATTACTGACGATTAAACAGATAAATCCAATCGATAAAATAATTGTATTACGCCAGTTTTTGATAAAAACTGTTTTAATAATTGCTATCAAAAAAACTAAAGGTGCTAAAACACCGTACCCATAGAAGAGAACATATATTATATTTCTTAGCCCTCTTAAAAAACCTATAGGGGTCAAAATATCTAATAATGGAATTATTTGTTGTGTAAAAAAGCCAAATCGATTATCTAATTTAATATTAGTAAAAAACATTAAAGCTGTTATGGCTAGATAACCTATCACTATGGATGAAATAAAATTTATTCCTAATAAAATTAAATCTGATTTGTTCCATTTTTTTTGAATCCACCAAACAACTGCAAAACACAAAGGAAACCAAAAAATAATTCCAATATAATTGGAAATTGCTAAAGAAAAAAGTAAAATACTGGAAAAGAAAAGATAAAAACGATGACGTTTAAAAAATTCAGTTAATGCAACTATCCCCCATATTAATAGAGCATGTTCTAATGATTCATGCATAATTTGGGTATGTAATAAAAAAGTGGCGGGAAAAAGTGTAAAAATCAAAAGAGCTTTTCTAGTGATTATTTTTCCAAAATTATTTTTTAGGAAATAAGCTAAACCAAAAAAAGTTATTAGGCCAAAGATAAAAGAAACACTACTTATGGCAACAATATTAGGTTTTAAATAATATGCCAATTGGATACTCCAAATATATAAAGGATGGAGTGACTCATGAGATTGGCGGATTGCCTCCAATGGTTGTCGTAATTGGGCTAGTTTTACATATTCAGGAGAATCATAAAAATGTGGGAAAATTCCCAAACTTGAAATACGAGTAATAATAAATAATCCGAGAATTAATAAAAACTGATAGTTATGACGAGTCTTTGACCAAAACATAAATTATTTTTAATCGATAAAATATTTTTTTACTTCTAACACTGTTAAAGTCTAACATTTTAGAGATCGTAGGGAAAAAGTTTGACAGGGATTCCTTTTTCTTTGGCTTTGTTGATGGTGTCTTGGACACCTTCACTATTATTTACCTGAAAAGCCATTAATTCATCAGAAGCGTTGACAACTTCAGAATTTCTTTCATAGTAGGTATCTTGATTAACAACAGTATTTATATTATTTTCTATTAAACTGCTTGGATTTAATTCTTTAATTGTAGTAAGTTGGGTTATTAAATTTTTGACCTGTGTTTCAGTGAGAAGACCCTCTTGAACTCTTTTTTTATAGTGAGCTGTAAAAATTTCTAAGCTAGTTGGGAGAAATATTTTTAATTGATTTAAAGATTTTGATTTCAAAACTTCATCAGCAGCTTGATAATCAACATTCAAGGCTCCGCCAGTGACTATTCCATTCCCAGACGAAATTATTTTTTGAACTTCAGTTCTGACTCTTTCTTCTATTTCTGGGCTAGTTTGTCGCCAGCTGCCAGTAATACCGATCCATTTTAAAACTTTATTCATGAGTTATGATATCAAAATCCCCCGCAGTGGCGGGGGATTAAAATTCAAATAATTTTATTGATTAACGATAACAACCCCAAGAATAAGGACTGCTGTAATTAGTATAGCCAGCATAAGCAGCAGAACCATAGATTCTTCGACACTCTCTACTTAAATCTACACTTTTAGCTATAGGAGGTATTTGGTAATCTCCAGTGATTGGGGATCTAGCACATCTCCAACCAAAAACATTCCAAGAATATATAGCTGCTTTAAGACCTTGAGCAGGATATTGATAATTACAAGCTGATTGGACACTAATACCACTTAATCTGGTGGCAGCAACAGCTGGTTTGGCGAAAAAAACGACTGATAAAACTAAAATTCCAATACTAATTACTAAATTTTTAATATTTTTCATTAGAAATTTTCCTTTTTGTTAAAAAAATAATATTTAACAGAATATTAGCACAATAATAGTAAAAGAAAACCCCTCTATTTCAGAGGGGTTTAAAATTCAAATAATTTATCTTTCTTATCTTCTGCGGTCTCGGTCACCAAATTTTGGTGGGCCGAAATTTCGGAAATTGCCACCTTGATTGTTTCCACCGAATTGAGCTCGGGAATTTTCATCTTGTGGAGCTCCAGGATGTGCAGCTTTGAATTCTGGAGAACTTAATTTAATTTGATGATTATCATTAAATCCAGAAACTTTGACTTTTAGTTTGTCACCGATTTTGATGATTGAAGATGGGTCAGAAAGAAATCCACCAGAAAGTTCAGAAACATGCAAAAGAGCTTCACGACCTGGAAGGAATTCGACGAAAGCACCGAAGTTTTCAACTCTGGTTACGATTCCATCATATTCTTCACCAATTTGGACATCTTTAATCATACATTCAATTTCATAAGCAGCAGCTTCGATAGCTTTTTGATCTTGAGAAGAAATTGAAGCAGCACCGAAATCATCAATGTCGATTTGGACATTGAATTTTTCCATTAAAGCTTTGATGGTTTTACCACCACTGCCAATGACTTCACCGATTTTGTCTTCAGGTAATCTGACTAATTTGATTTTTGGAGCAAGAGGAGAAAGTTCTGATCTTGGAGCAGCAAGAGCTGATTCCATTTTTTCAAGAATTTGCAAACGAGCTTTAGTGCTGGCAGCAAAAGTGTCATTGACCATTTTAAGAGTTAAACCTTGTCGTTTGATGTCTAGTTGAATAGCTGTGATTCCATCTTTAGTTCCAGTGATTTTGAAATCCATGTCACCAAAATGATCTTCAATTCCAGCAATGTCAGTTAATAGAACATATTTATCATCAGTTTCAGCAATCAAACCAATAGAAATTCCAGCGACTTTAGCTTTGATTGGAACACCAGCGTCAGAAAGTGACATGGTGGAACCACAAGTTGAAGCCATTGAGGAAGAACCATTTTGTGACAAAACTTCAGAAGTTAGCACAATTGTGTATGGAAATTCTTCTTCACTAGGAATGACTGGGATTAGAGCTTTTTCAGCAAGAGCACCGTGACCGACTTCTCGACGACCTGGGCGACCAACTCGACCGGTTTGACCAGTTGAGAAAGGAGCAGCTGAATAATAATGAATATATCTTTTAGTTCTTTCACCATTTGAGTCTTCTAAATATTGCTTTTCAGCAAGAGGAGCAAGAGTAGTAATAGTTAAAGCTTGGGTTAGACCTCTTTCAAAAAGAGCTGAACCATGAACACATGGAAGATAACCAGCTTCAACATTAAGATTTCTGACTTCATCCATTTTTCGATGATCATAACGATTTCCAGCTAGAGTTTGAACTCTTAAATATTTTTGGATAATTAAATCAACGGCTTGAATTAGATGATTTTTAGAAACTTCTTCTGATTCGATTTTAGCTTCATAGCTTTCTAGAACTTTTTCTACAATAGTTTCTTGGCCAATCATATGAGCACCATCGACACCAGCTTTTAAGAAAGCTTCAACATCGGTTTTAATTTGAGCTTCAACTTCAGCAATTAATTCTTTAGAAGCGCCAGCTGGTTCAAATTCGATTTTTGTTTTACCATTTTTCTTAGCGAATTCCATTATTTGGCGGTTAACTTCATCACCAGTGGTTTTGGCTAATTCAATAGCTTTTAAGAAAGTTTCGTTGTTGACGATGTTAGCATCAGCTTCAATCATGTTGATTCCAGCAGTGCCAGTGCAAACTAGAAGATCCATTTCTGATTTATTTAAATCGGAAATAGTTGGATTGATGACCAATTCTTTGTTAACTAAACCGATTCTGACAGCAGAAACTGGAGCGTTAAAAGGAATGTTAGAAATAGAAAGTGCAGCTGAAGCAGCTAAGAAAGCTGGGAGAACAGTGTCATTTTCTTTGTCATTACTTAAAACTGTAGTTAATATTTGAACTTCATTTAAAAAACCTTCTGGGAAAAGAGGGCGAAGAGATCTATCTATAATTCGGCCAAAAAGCACAGAATTGTCAGATTGATTACCATCTCTTTTCATCCATTTTCCACCTTTAATTATTCCACCGGCATAGAGTTTATCAATGAAATCGACAGATAGAGGAAAATAATCTTTGCTGTTGTCTAATTTTCCCATCATAACAGTAGCCATAACGATAGTGTCGCCAGATTGGGCAACGACTGAAGCATTGGCTTGTGGGGCTAATTTACCGGTTGATAGGATGATTTTTTTATCACCAATTAAGATTTCTTGTTTGTTTTCCATTTATTTTTTGAGGCCTAATTCTTTAATAATTCCAGTGTATCTTTCAACATTATGAACAGAAAGATAGCGTAATAATCGACGTCTCTTAGCAATTTTGCTTAAAATTCCTCTTTTAGCAGGAGAATCGTGTTTATTTTCACCTAGATGTCCTTGGAGTTTTTCGACTTCTTTACTTAGAATAGCAATTTGGATTTCTGGAGAACCAGTGTCACCCTTAGCTTGAGCGTGTTTTGTAATAATTTCTTGTTTTTCTTCTTTGGTTAATGCCATAGATATTTGGCTATTATCGGTTAATTTTTAATGTTTTGGAATGGCTACCAAAAGACCGACGAATAGTCAGCTTTGATTATAACATGAAAAATTATTTATCTGTTAATAATTTTATATCTTCTTGGTTTTGATTTAATTTTTTATAGGTATTATTCTCTAAATAAAATTTTGTTTTATTAAAAGTGTTTTCAATTCCTTCAGCTAACTCATTATTCCCGCTTATTTTAGCTTGTTCTATATCTTTTTTTATTGAGTCATTTTCTTCTTCAAATGAAGCGAAAAATTTGTGATTAGGAATTAAATTTCTTTTTTGAAATTCTTCCACCAGTTGCAAACGTTTTAATGTCCTTCCTGGTGATTCTAGCTTCCATTCATCTATCTCTTCTATACGTTTCTGTAAATTTGCTTTTTCCTTGTCATCATTATATTCTGGCATTGGAACTTCTATCCCTCGATGGTCAATGTATGTAGGGATAAAATTATTAATTGGATCGTTTATTAAATTATTTTGTTCCTCTGCATATTCTTCAGTTTGTTCAACGCGAACATCAATACCAAGTTTCCCATGCCAAAGATCTTCATACATATAATTTAAATCTTCAATTGGATATGTAGATATGTCATTAGGTTCAACCCCATCTAATAAGTTTCTTAAAAAAATAAAAGTTTTGGGATATTTTTCAGCAGTTATTATTTGCGTATTAAATTTAGCTTGAGGGAAAAAATCATAATGATCTTTGACTAATTTAAGAACATTAAAACCATTTTTAGTGGTGAAACTGTCAAAAGTTTCAGCGTGCAACATTTCATCATCGTTAAATGTTTGAGCCCCTTTATAATTACTGCTATTTACAAAAATGTATCCTGGTTCGTATCCATAAGATCCCCAATTATCGGTTTGATCGACATTAATTTGAGGACAATATACTAATCTAGAAATCATTTCTGGTGTGAAAAACTCTTTTAATTGTTCACTTGATGCTTCGTTGTGGCCCATCTCTCCAGATTGATCACCCTGAGGAAGTTGTATATAAGGAATGTCATATTCTATGGTTCTTGGTTCTGAGACTGTCAATTCTTGAGGTGGCTGACTGTTTTTATTTTCTGACATATATAAATTATAAACTAGTGTTATATAAAAAAAATATCAGGTGTGAGGGGTTTTAGAAAGAGAGTTTGGTAGTGTTGAAACAACAAAAGCAATATTAATTGCCCCAACACCACCAGTGAAAATTTAATCAATCATTTCATTAACTCTTGTTAAGAATACAGACAAAGCATCAGAGAATTTTGGAGTTATAACATGGGAATTATCTTCAAATATTTTTAAATAAACTGATATTAAATCTTCATTATTATCTGATTGCTCTTTTACTCCTTCAAGTTTTTCTTCAATTTTTTTTACAAAAATTAAAAAAGAATCAATGAATTCACTGTCTTCCACTCTTAGAAGTAAATGTTCATTAATTTTATAAACAGCATCATTTAAATCTCTAACTTTTTGAGTAACCTCTTTGTTGCTGTTTAGTTTTTTACCTATTCTGTTCATCCCTTCGACGATTTGGTGTTTCTTCACAGTAATTATTTCATTACTCATAACCTTTCCCTCCTTTTTCTTTTTTACTTTCTCACACCTGATTTTCAACGTACAAGTGATTTTAACATATAGAAAAAAGGCACAAAAAACCCCCGAAACTCGGAGGCTTTTGAAATTTTATTTTTTAAACTGTTGGAACAGAATTAAATTGAGTTGATTGATTTACTTGGTTATCTTGAACTGGTTCGGTTATTTGAACAGCTTGAGGAGCAGCTTCAGATGGTTGAGTAGCTCTTAAACAAATTGCACCAGCTTCAAAAGTTTCTGGAGAAACATTGATTGAAAAAGATTGAGTAGCAACTCTTAGAGCAATTAAAAGGTTTTTACCTGAATCTTGGTCTAATTTTAGACCTAACATTGGAAGTAAAAAGGTGAAAATTTCAGAAAAAGGAGCATCTTGATCAACAATTGTAGCTTTAGCCCAAGTTTTTGGAATGTTAGTTGGAGAAACAAAAATCCAGTTACCTTTGTTAACCATGGCAGTGTTAGGACCAAGAGATGATTCATCACCAAGCATGAAATTAACATCAGCTAGAGCTGATTGATTATTGACGATTATTTGATCATTTTCAACTTTTGGAGAACCTTCTTTAGTTTTAACAACTAAATTTAGGTGACCACCGTCATCATTGTAGGAAACTTGATCGATTTTATCCAAAGGATAGTTTAAAGTGACAACTAAGTCATTTTGTTCGTAAACGTTGGAAATAAGTTCTAGACCACTAAGTTTAGAATAATTAGCATCTGGGATTTGAGGACAATAAACTTTAGCGTCAATGTTAGCTTTTTTAAGAGCTATAGCTAAAGCTAGAGCAGAACCAGCACTGTCGACACTCAATTGAGGAACGGCAATTAAGGCTGTTTTTGCATTGGACAATAAATTTTTGACTTCATCTATTTTATAGTTTTTCATAATAGTCCTGCTTACTATTAGACTTTAATTAAGTCTTATAGGCTATTATAACATCATTTAGTTTAAAATCAACATATGGCTTAAAAGTCATGCCACATTCTCCGCCTGATTTGATTTTTTCAATAATGCTTTTTTCTTGATGAATTCCTTCTACCTTAGTATCTTTAATGATTTTACCGTCGCGTTTAAGATGGATTAAATCCCCTTTTGTGATTTCACCTTTGACTATTTGGAGACCGGCAATTCTGACTTTATCTATCTTGAATTCAGCTTTAATCAAAGCTTCTCCAAGAACAGTTTCATCAATAGTTGGTTCTAATAGTTTTAGAACTTGGTTTTGAATGTCTTCGATGATTTCATAGATAATTCTTGATTCAAAAATTCTGACTTTAGCTGATTCAGCAATTTGAGTGATATGTTTTTGACTAGGAACGTTGAAGGCAAAAATTTGAGCTTTTGAAGCTTCAGCCATGAAAACATCATTGTCACTGACTGAGCCAATTCCGGCAGAAATTACGATAACATCATCATTGAAGCTATTTTCTAGAGCTTCGAGTGTGCCTTTGACATCGGCTTTTAAAATTACTTTTAATTTTGGATTTTCTTCAGTGGATTCAAGTAGAACTTTTGGCTCTCTATTTTCTAGAAGAGATTCGGTTTTATGAGAAAGAACTAGGCTGCTAACCATAGGAACTTTTTCAAAACCAAGAACTTCAATTGGAGTGCTAGGGCCAGCTTCTTTTAAGTTTTGACCATTACAGTCAATCATAGCTTTAACTTTACAAAGAATGTCTTCGGAATAGACAATGTCACCAGTTCTTAGAGTGCCGCTTTTGACAATTAGAGAAGCAACTGGACCACGATTTTTATCGAGTCTGGATTCGATAATCACAGCTTCAAAAGGGCCGGTAGGATCGGCTTTTAATTCTAAAATTTCAGCATTTAAAAGAATCATTTCCATTAAATCTTCAAGACCTTTGCCGGTTTTGGCTGAAACTGGAATGACAGCAATTTGACCACCATATTCTTCTGGAGTGTAGCCTAGTTCGACAAGTTGACCTTTAACTTTGTCTGGAGCAGCATTGTCGAGATCCATTTTATTCATGGCAACAATAAAAGGAATGTCTAGTTTTTTGATGTGTTCGATGCATTCTTTAGTTTGAGGCATTATGCCTTCAACTGCAGAAATGACTAGAACAATCATGTCAGTGACTTTAGCACCACAAGTGCGCATGTTTATGAAAGCAGCGTGTCCAGGAGTGTCGATGAAAGTGATTCCATTAGCTTGATAGGCACCAATATGTTGAGTAATGCCGCCAGCTTCTTTTTTGAAAACATTTGTCGATCGGATTTTGTCTAGGATTGAAGTTTTACCATGATCAATGTGTCCCATCACGGCGACAATTGGAGGCCTGACTTGAAAATTTTTATTATCAGTCATAGTTTTTTTAAGAAAGAGAAATTATTCTGTTTCTTGAGTAATTTTGATCTCTAAACCAACCAATTGGCCAGCTAATCGGACATTTTCACCACCGCCACCAATAGCTAGGGCTAGTTGGCTTTCAGGAACAGAAACAACAGCAACTTGTTCATTAACAGAGATAATCTTAACGTCTTGAGCTGGAGATAGAGATTGAATAATAAATTGATTAAGATTTTTTGAATAGAGAACGACATCAACTTTTTCTTCAGTTGGTAGTTCGCTTAAAACTGATTGGATTCGAGAACCTTTTTGACCAATGCAAGATCCAACTGGATCAACACCAGCTTGAGTTGAAGAAACAGCAATTTTAGTTCTTTCACCAGCAGCTCTGGCAATTTTTTCAATTTTGACAGTGCCATTTCCAACTTCTGGAACTTCTCTGATGAAGACTTCTTTAACGAATTCAGGATCTCTTCTAGAAAGAATGATTTCGCTTCGACCATCTTCACTTCTGATGATGTTTTTTAATAAAAATACTTTTTTTGAACCTAAAATTAAGTTTTCACCACGAATTTGTTCATCTTTTGGACAAATAGCTTCGGTTTTGCCGACGCCAATAACAGCTTTAAAAGGATCAACTTTTAAGACTATACCAGTGATTAGAGAGTTAAGTTTTTTTTCGTATTCAACAACAACTGATTCTTTTTCAGCTTCGTGAATTTTTTGATCGATGACTTGTTTAGCTGTTTGAGCGGCAATTCGACCAAAACCTGGAGGGGTTACATCAGTTTTTTTATCATCTTCAATAAGATAGACTTTGAAAGATCCACTTTCTGGAGAAAGTTCGACACCAAAAACGTCGGTCTCAGAAATTATGACACCATGTTCTTTTTGATCACGTTTGTAGGCAGAAATTAGACCAAATTCAATTGAATCTAATATTGATTGAACATCAATATTACGTTCTCCTGCAATTTGAGCTACAGCGACTGCAAACTCTGTTTTTGGTAGTTTTTTTAAGTCCATATTAATAAAGCTAAATAAGCTAGGGATATTATACCAGAAAAAAGGCTTACTTATAGACCTAATTCTTTTAATAGTTGTTTTTGTCTGGAGTTTAGGTGACTTGGAACTACGACCAATAATCTGATATATAAATCACCACGACCATAGCCGTTGACGTCTTGAATACCTTTATCACGAAGACGGATTAGAGTGTTTGGTTGAGTCCCCGCTTTAATTTTGACTTTAAGAGAACCATCGAGAGTCGGGACTTCAATGTCATCACCAATGGAAGCTTGAGCAAAAGTGATGTTTATGTTGACAAAAACATCATTATTTTCTCGTTTAAAAACTTTGTCTGGCTTAACATCGATGTATAAAATGAAATCATTAAAACGGATTCTTTGACCATCATCAACACCAGCTGGAATTTTGATTTTCTTTCTTTTACCCTCGATTTCAACTTCTTTTTCGACACCTTTGGCAGCTTCTAAAAAGGAAATTTGGACTCGATAAGTATGAAGTTTTTTGGTGTTTCGTTGTTGCTGACCAAAACTGCCACCAAAGAATTGTTCAAAAATATCAAAAGGATTATTGAAACCTTCAAAATCAAAACCAGAATTGCCAAAAGGATTGCCGCTGGCAGAATTGGTGTAGGTATAACTGAATGGACCATTTTGTTGGCTGTAGGTGTGACCACCAAAACCGCCTGAAGATTGGTCAAAAGCAGAATGGCCATATTGATCATAAGCTGACTTTTTTTGGTCATTACTTAGAACTTCATAAGCCTCATTTATTTCTTTGAATTTTTCTTCAGCGTCTGGAGATTTATTGCGATCAGGATGATTTTTAAGCGCCATCTTGCGATAGGCGCTTTTTATTTCATCTTTTGAGGCACTTTTGGTGACACCTAGAGTTTCGTAAAAATCTTTTTTCATTTTATTTTACGATTTCCCCTTCTTCAGCTTCTTTTTTATCATCAGTTGGAGCAGCAGCTTTTGCATCTTCTGCTTCTGGAGCAGCTTCTTCACCTGGAGCACCAGTTGGTGGAGCTTGTTGTTGATAAATAGCAGCACCGACAGTTTGAAGAATTTGATTTAACTCTTCTGAAACTTTGTCTAATTCATCTTTATTAGCTTCAGTTTTAGCTAAGATTTCTCTAGCTTCTTTAAGTTTTTCTTCAATTTTTTCTTTATCTTCGGCTTTGACCTTATCAGCAAAATCTTTTAAGGTTTTTTCACCGGAGAAAATGGTGGCATCAAGCTTGTTTTTAGCTTCAGCTAGACCTTTCTTTTCTTCATCTTCCCTAGCATGAGCCTCAGCATCTTTCTTCATTTGCTCAATTTCTTCTTCTTTCAAATTGGTAGCGTTTTGAATAGTAATGCTTTGTTCTTTGTTAGTGCCTTTATCTTTTGCAGAAACAGAAAGAATCCCGTTACTATCGATGTCAAAAGTGACTTCGATTTGAGGAGTTCCTCGAGGTGCTGGAGGGATGCCGTCTAAGACAAAGCGACCAAGGGTTTTGTTATCAATAGCCATTGGACGTTCACCTTGTAAAACATTGATTTCCACTTGAGGTTGATTGTCAGCATAAGTAGTGAAAATTTGAGATTTCTTGGTTGGAACTGTGGTGTTTCTTTCAATTAATGGAGTGCGAACACCACCAGCAGTTTCAATTCCGAAAGTTAAAGGAGTGACATCTAGAAGAACCACATCCTTAACTTCACCAGTTAAAACGGCTCCTTGAACAGCAGCACCGATTGCCACAACTTCGTCAGGATTGACGGTGTTGTTTAAATCTTTACCGAAGAAGTTTTTGACAACTTCTTGGACTTTTGGCATTCGAGTCATTCCTCCTACCATGATGATTTCTTTAATATCAGCTTTTGAGACACCAGCGTCTTTAAGAGCTTTTTCAACTGGAGTAATGGTTCTTTGAATTAATTCATCAACTAATTTTTCTAGTTCAGATCGAGTTAGTTTTTTAGTTAAATGAAGAGGATTGCCGTCTTTTTGAGTGATGAATGGCAAGTTAATTTCAGTTTCAGCAGCACTACTAAGTTCAATCTTAGCTTTTTCAGCAGCTTCTCTGACTCTTTGAAGAGCTTGAGGATCTTTGGTTAAATCAACTCCATTTTGTTTTTGGAAGTCATCAATGATCCAAGTAATGATTTTTTGATCAAAATCATCCCCACCAAGGAAAGTGTCACCATTTGTAGCTTTAACTTCAAAGATTCCACCACCAATTTCGAGAATGGAAATATCAAAAGTTCCACCTCCTAAATCGTAAACAGCAACTAATTCGTTACCTTTTTTGTCTAGACCATAGGCAAGAGCGGCAGCGGTTGGTTCATTAACAATTCTTTGAACATTAAGACCAGCGATTTCTCCAGCTTGTTTAGTAGCTTGGCGTTGAGAATCATCGAAATAAGCTGGAACTGTGATGACAGCATCAGTGACTTTTTCACCTAAATATTTTTCAGCATCAGCTTTGGCTTTTTGTAAAATCATGGCTGAAATTTCTTGTGGAGTATAAACTTTTCCACCAACTTCAACAGCAGCCATGTTGTCTTTACCAGCGACAATTTTGTATGGTGCAATAGCTTGAGTTTTTTTGACTTCTGGATCATCCATTCGGCGTCCCATTAGACGCTTAACACTGTAGATAGTGTTTTGGGAATTAAGAACCATTTGACGTTTAGCTAAATCGCCAACCAATTTCTTGACTGGTTCAACTACTGAAGGGATAGTGTTGCGACCTTCTGCAGTAATAATAACTTTTGGGATACCACCTTCCATGACAGCGACGCAGGAGTTGGTAGTACCTAGATCGATTCCGATTATTTTGTTTGACATATGTTTGTCTCCTTTAAATTAACTTTTAATTAATTAATAATAGTTTGGTCAGAAGTTTTGCCTACTGACACTTGAGCCGGTCGAATTACATGACCGTTTAATTTATAACCTAGTTTTTTAACTTCAATAACAAAGTTTTCCTTACCTTCGACAACTTCGATACATTCCATAAATTGCGGATCAAATTCAGTATCTTTTGGATTAATCTCCTCCAATCCTTCTATTTTAAGAACTGAATTAAATTTATCAATAGCCATCTTTAAACCAGGATCGTTTAAATGATTTTGGGCTAGATAAAAATCGTCTAAAACTTCAACCATTTTACTTAAAATTGAAGTAGTGGCGAGAGTCACAAAAAGTTGTCTTTGTGATTCAATTCTTCTCTCTAGATTTGAATAATCGGCCAAAGAACGAGCTAGTTTATCAGTTGATAAAGCTAATTGTTCTTCCAGCTCAGAAATTGTTTTTTTGACTTTTAGATCTTTTGGCATAGAAATATTAACGACTAATTGTTGAAAGTAATTGAGCGAAATAATCGACCACTGGCACGACGGTTTGATATTTAAACCTAGCTGGGCCAACTATTCCTAGAATTCCGCGGTGAGGACCAGATTCATAGGTTTGGAAAACAAAAGCACATGGCTCTAGATGTTCCATCCCTAAATCTTCACCAATTAAAAGATGAATGACTTCTTCAGAATCATAACTTATGCCGGCTTTGTTAACGATTTCAAACCAAAAAGTGGTGTTATCGATTAAAGATAAAACTGTTTTGGTGACATCGATGTTATAGAATTCTGGTTCTTCTAATAAATGTGAAGCTCCATAGCAATAGATAGAACCTTGGTCGGTAGTGGCAATGGCCATAGAACGAGTTTTGATGGCTAGAGCTTTGGTTGTTTCTTTAATCAATTTTTCAAATTCATTTCGATAATCCCAAATGTTTTCTTTAGCACTGATTTCGTCACTAATTGACATGTTTTTGGAAACCATCAAATTGCGAACATAATATTTCAAACCCATAGAAGTTGGGGCTCGACCAGCTGATAAATGGCCTTTTTTAAGGAAACCAAGTTGAGTCAGAGCTGACATCTCGTTTCGGATGGTGGCCGAAGAAATGCCAAGATTATGTTTTTTTTCTAAAGTTTCGGAACCTACCGGAGAAGCTGTTTCAATAAACTCTTCTGCGATACATTTAAGTATTTTTATTTGTCGTTGAGTTAAATCTGCCATATTAGCAATATAATAGACCGACTGCTAAATAGTGTCAAGAGGCAAATTTTTGACAAGAAAAAACCGGCTGATAAATTGTGAATAAACACAAATACCTGCCGGCTCTTCCTCTACACAATAATATTGAATTTAAATTACTTACTATACTTAGTCAATTCCTCCAGTCTTTTGACTGTATCATCGTAAGTTTCTTTGGAGATTGTTCCTGTTTCTAGATAATAATCTAACATATCATCTAACAATATAGCAGAATGCAATTCTAAACCAATTTCGGCCAATTGTTCACGACCTCCTTGGTTTCTGTCGATTAAGACAACAACGTCTGTGACAATAATTCCAGAATCCCTGAGAATGGTCGCGGCTTCAATTTTTGAATTAGCTTTAGTGATTAAATCGTCAATTAAAACGACTTTTTTGCCTACATCAGATTCGAAAAATCCGTCAATTTTCGCGCCGCTGCCATGAGTTTTGTTATCCGTCCTTGGAGTAATCATCCCTTTGTAAAACTTGTTCTTGAGTGAAGATGTGAATGAGACAGCAGCCAAAGGAATACCAGCTAATAAATCAAAATCTAGATCTTTTAACATATCATAATAGATTTCGACTGCAAGCTTGTCTGTATGTGGCTCATGCTGTACTGCCCGTAAATCGCAGTATATTGGTGAGAGTGGGGCATCTGGATAATCATCATGTAATTTCAACCTGTAGTTACCAAATTTGATGGCTCCAATTTCAAACAATTGCTCACATAAAGTCATTTGTTTAATACTTAATTTATTCATACTCATTTTCATTTCCTCCTTTTCATTAACTACGGATTCGATACTTATTTATTTCATTACTGAGGATTTTGGTTTCGAGACGAGCCACTTCACCAAAGTTTCGATCTTTTGAAGCAAAAATTATGCCGCGAGAAGAATTGATAATCATCCCTTCCCCATTACTGTCTTGCCCATTTAAAACCGCTTTTTCAATGTCTCCACCCTGAGCACCTATTCCTGGAATAAGAATTGGCATATTACCAACTATCTTCCTGACTTCACCAAGTTCTTCAGGATAAGTAGCCCCAACAACAAGTAAACAGTTGCCATTTTCGTTCCATTCGCGGCTAACTCTTTGAGCAACATATTGATATAGTGGCATTCCACCGACAATCAAATCTTGAAATTCGCCAGCGCCAGGGTTTGACGTGCGACAAAGAACGATACACCCTTTGTTCGCCTTTTTTAAAAATGGACTCAAAGATTCTTTCCCGAGATAATTATGGAGTGTGACAGCATCAGCGCCGAAGTAATCAAAGTTTTCACCAACATAACCATCATTGGTGTTACCGATGTCTCCTTCTTTACAATCCACAATAACAGGGACATCCGGTGCAACTTTTTTAATATAAGAAATAGTGTCTCTTAATGCTTTAATACCAAGGTGTCCATGAGCAGCATAAAAAGAACGATTAGGTTTGTAAGCACAAACCAAATCCTTCGTCTGATCAATAATCACTTTATTAAAAGCAAGAATTGAATTCCCTGCACTTTTTGTTTTCATGCATTTTGGCAATTTTTCATAATCACTGTCTAAACCAACGCACACAAATTTCCCTTTGTCCTCCCTCCATTTTTTTGTTAACATTTCGATAAAATTTCTTTCCATTCTGATCAACCATCCTTTCTCTTCCCTTAATTTATTTTCTCTCATTACTGTCTGTTCCATTTACTCCGCTTTCAATTTAAATTCATATATATGTAAAGGTGCTTAAAAAAACACACTCTAATTTTTTAACGCTTTTGTTAAAAATCTAGTTGTGCGCTATTGTAATACAATATAGGGCAAATTTCCAAGACATAAAAAAATAATTATGAGTTATAATCTTTGGCAATGAAAGAAATTTTAGAAATTCCATATGGAGTTGATCTTCATGCACATTGTCGAGATTTTGGACAAAGTCATAAGGAAACTTTGAAAACAGCAGCTGATGCAGCTGCAGCTGGTGGAGTTTGTTTTGTTGGGGACATGCCAAATAATAGTGAACTGACTGATAGTAAAGAGAAAATTTTAATAAAGAAAGAAAAAGTTGAAGGATTGAAAGTTGATTTTGGCTTTTATTTAGGAACTCTGGGAGATGAAAAGCAAAATTTTAAAGAATGTTACGATGAAGTTTTAGGTCTTAAAGTTTATATGAGCGAAACAACTGGAGGTTTTACTGTCACTGACAAAGACAAATTAGATCACATTTTCAAAAGTTGGGATTGTGAAAAACCAATTTTGGTTCATTCTGAAGACAATACTTTAAAAACAGCCATAGAACTGGCAGAAAAATATGATCGAATTTTGTATGTTTGCCATGTCAGTTTGAAAAGTGAAATTGATTTAATCAAAAATGCTAAAGATAAAAGACCAGGAAAAGTTTTTGCTGAAGTTACCCCTCACCATTTATTTTTAGATTCTAGCCAAAGTGGGAATCCTTTTAAACAAATGAAACCCCCTCTAGTAGATGAATATAATCAAAGGGCACTTTGGATAGCTATAAATGATGGAACAATCGACACTATTGGCTCTGATCATGCACCTCATACTATAGAAGAAAAGACTTCAGCAAATCCCCCATTTGGAGTTCCTGGACTAGAAACAACCTTACAATTATTGCTGAAAGCTGAAAGATATAAAATGATTCGTCGTAAAAAAATAATTGAATTAACCCATTCTAACCCTATAAAAATCTTTGGAATTAAAGAAGAAGAAAATTCTTTTGTAGAGATAGACCAAAGTTCTTCAATGATACTTAGAGGTAAGAATTTGGAGACTAAATGTAAATGGACTCCATTTGAAGGAATGAAAATGCAAGACATTATAGTTAGAACAACAAAAAATGGGGAAATAATTTATAATAATAAAAATTTATGAGAAATGAGATTTTTAGTAAAAAAATAAGCGGTATATATACAATCCCATCTGGGATTGTGATGACACAACTACCTGTTTTAGAAAGAATGGCTTATGACATCCCTGAAATTGGAATTTTAACGACAAAAAGTATTAGTTTAGATTATGCAGCAGGAAATAGGGAACCAATTTTGGCCAATATGAGTCCAGGGAACTGGATTAATGCGGTTAAATTGCCCAGTCCTGGAGCTGAAAAATTTGCTGAAGGACTTTCAAAACTCAATAAACCTGAAAATAGATTTGTATTAGCTTCAATTGTTGGTAAAGATGAAGAAAAATTTTGTAAAGTTGCTGAAATTATAGCTCCACATGTAGATGGCCTTGAAATAAATATTTCTTGCCCTCATGGTGTAAATAAAGGCCAAACAATTGCTCAAGACCGTGAATTGGTTACTAAAATTTTTAAAGGAGTTAAAAGATTTGGGAAACCAGTTGTCGGCAAACTTTCTCCAAAGTTTTATGATGAAGAAAGCATTAATGCAGTTTTGAAAGGTGGAGCTGATGGAATTGCGGCAATTAACACTTGGGGCCCAGAACATTTTGAAGTTGATGGTCATCGAGTTTTAACAAGTCCAATAGGTGGAGGATTATCTGGAAAACAAATTTTAGAAAAAGGAATTGAAGCAGTCAGAGAAATTAGAAAAAGAACATCTTTGCCAATAATTGGTTCTGGTGGAATTTCTACTGCTCAAGATGTTTATCGTTATAGAGATGCTGGGGCTGACTATTTTGGAGTCGGATCAGCTGCCCTGCCAGGGATGAATACTGAGGAAATTAGAACTTATTTCAAAGTTTTAAATAAAGATGTAGAAAATGGAACAAATTTTGCAGAGGCTCTGATAAAAACAGAATTAAATACTGAATATGAAAAAATTAAAGTTAAGGAAATAAAACAAATAGCGGATGATTTATTCTCTTTAAAATTTAAAGAACCATTTGAAGCTAAAGCTGGCCAATTTGTGATGTTGTGGTCACCAAGAGAAGGAGAAAAACCATTTTCAGTTTACAATAATGAACCTTTTGAAATTTTGTTCCAAACAAGAGGTTGTTTTACAGAATATTTATCAAATTTAGAACCTGGGAATGAGTTGTATGTTCGAGGCCCATATGGAAATTCACCAAAAGTTGAAGGAAAATTATTATTAGTTGGAGGTGGAACTGGAATAGCAGCTTTAAAACTTTTTGCAAAAGAAAATCCAGATTCAACAGTTTTAATTGGCGCTAAAGATAGTGCACATATCCCAGACATGAGTGATTGGAACACTAAAAATATAATTATTTATACTGAAGATGGAAGTTTAGGTAAACAAGGCTTTTTTACTAATGATTTAAAACAAATTATTAGAGAAAACAAAATAGACACTGTCATGAATTGTGGTCCAAAAGGAATGCTTGAAGCAGTTCTGAGAATAGAAATTGTTCATAGTCGAATTTCTTTGCCAAACATTCATTCTTCAGAAGAACTTTTGACCATGTGTGGAGTTGGAATTTGTGGACGATGTGTGGCTAAAAATGGTCTTCGAAGTTGTGTTGATGGAACTTTTATTTAAAAATATAGAATAGAGCAACAAAGAGAGCGGTGACGAGGAAACTGTTTAGAATGTTGAAGAAATGGAAAAAAGCCAACAAAATTAGAGCAAAAATATAGAAGGACACCAAGAGATTGAATTTGGTTTTTTTGAAAAAGATATAGAGAGTTGAAAGAATCGCAAAAAAAAGAATAAAGAAAAAAGCAATTTTGGAAAATTCTAGAGTTGGGGAAATGGTGTTAATAAAAATTATCAACAAAAGCCAGAAAACTGAGGCAATGATTGGCCAATAATATTTTTTAATGAAACTAAACATTTTCTTGAAGTTTTAAACTAGGATCAGTTTCTTCAGTTTTAATTTTATTAACAATTTTGACTAATTTATTGGTTCTGGTTGAATCAACAGCAGTGTATTTTTTTTGAAGACTTTCAATGCTGCTACCAATGTCTTTAAAACCTTTATTGTAGGAATCGAATTCTTCAGCAAATTTTTTGATGTAACCGATGATGTTGGCAACATTTTTTTGATAGCGGAAATTGTCATAAGCTTGGTGAACCATTCTCAAAATCGCGGTGAACGAAAAAGGCCCAGCTAGAATAACTTTTTTACTCATGGCATCTTGCCAAAGGTCTGGAAAACGATCATAAATGAAGGAAAAAATCATTTCATTTGGAATGAAAAGAATGACAAAATCGACGGTGTTTTTTTCTGGATTGATATATTCTCGACTAGTCACCTCTTTAATTTTAGTTTTGATATCTTGTTCAAAAAGTTTTTTAAATCTTTCTTTTTCTTCTTTATTATCAGATTCACTCATTTTGACCAGATTTTGGTATGGGAATTTAGAATCGACATTAATCTTCATGCCGTCTGGCATGTAAACAGTGAAATCTGGGCGAGAAGCATCACCACTGACTTGTTTGTCATAACTGATTCCACTAACAAAACCAGACATTTTTAATAGATCTTCAGCAACTTGTTCACCAAATTGACCGCGCATTTGATTATTACTCAAAACATTTTTAAGGCCTTCGGTGGTGATTTTTAATTGGTTGGTTAGAGTTTTTTGTTCTTCTAATTTTTCAGTGAGAGTGGAAAAAGAACCGATTCGATTTTTTTCAACTTCCTCCATTTTGGCATTATTTTTATTTATTTCAGTTAATGCCCTGTTAACTAATTCTTCGATGGCTTGCTTTTTGTTATTTAGATTGACATCAATTTGTTGGGTCTTATCGTTAAATTTTTGTTCAGAAACTTTTAATAAAGTATTAACAGCGTCTGACAGATCCTCTGAATTGGCTTTTTTAGATTTGAGAATCAAAAAAACAATCGCGACTAAAATTAGAAGTAGAAGAATGTAAACAAATGTCATTGATTTATTTTACCCCAGTAGTGCCGAAGCCGCCACGAGATACATCATCCATTTTATCAACCTCGTCAATTTCAAAATTTTCGCATTTGATTAAAAGAAGTTGGACAAGACGAGTGGCTTTTTCAATAGTGACTGCTTTATCAGTGTAGTTATAAGCAGCAAAATGATACTCATCAGTGTCGCCACAATAATCTCGATCAAAAATGCCAACACCATTTATTCCCATTAAACCAAGTTTGTGGGTAGAACTGCGAGGAGCTTGCATGATGAAATAACCGTCAGGAATTTTGATGGCAACATTCATTGGAATGTAGACAATTTCTTTTGGTTTAACTGTGACTTCAATTCGAGAACTTAAATCAACTGCAACTGCCCCATTGGTCTTGTGCATCGGTAGATCTATATTTTTATCAAAACGTTTAAATTGGATTTTCATGGTTATTTAAAAAGTGAATGAAGATGGTCTCGATCTTGACAGTCTTCACCTATTTGATTAAATTCTAAATTAATAATTTTTTTATAGATTTCTCTAATTAAATTTTTTAAAGAGTCGATGTCAGTTTGGGAAAATTCAAAAGAGTTTTGAATAAACTTATTTCGACTTTTACTTTTTTGGACAAAATCAATTGTCCCTTTATTAATAACATATTTAAAAGTTAAGTCGAGGTCTGAAAGAATTTTGTAAAAAACTAATTGACGAAAATAATCACCATCTTTTGAAAGCTCTTTATATTTCCCATCTGGATTTCCAGTTTTAAAGTCGATAACCTCAGCAATTTCTTTACCATTAATTTTTTGATCAGAAATTTTGATTTCATCAATTTTCCCAGTGATAGGAATTTCATCTAGATAAACATGATTTGGGGCAAAATCAAAATCAGTCAGGTTATTTTTGTCAAATGAAGATTCATAATTAATATAATATTCATTCAATATTTCTTCACCTTTTTTTAGTGATTCAGATTCATCTTCTTTTGATAATTTTTCTTTTTTAATAAATTCGGCAAAACGATTTATTAAATCTTTGGAACTTATTAAACGATTTTCAAGTCGAAGAGTTTCGAGCAAAAAAGATAGGGCATCGTGAACAGCTGAACCAAGACTTGAGTGTTTGTCGCGAACGCCAGGAATTCTTAGAATAGTTTTGTGATAGAAACAAAAAGGACAACGAAGATAGGAGTTAAGATGAGTGATGTTAAATTTATATTTACTTTTTAGATAGTCGACCAGATATTCTTGGAAGTCAGATTTTATATCAAGTTTTGGCAAAGTTTTTGGAAAAATATTTTTGAGAGCAGATTCACTATTAATTGAAGAATCAACAACTTCTTCAATTATTTCTGGATCAATTTCAGAAATGAACATTGATGGGAGTTGATCGCGACCACTTTCTGATTTGGTGGAATAGGAAATGTAGATTTGTTTTTTAGCCCGAGTCAAAGCCACATAGAAAAGTCGGCGTTCGTCTTCACTGGCTCTTTCATTTTCGAGAAGAGCAGATTGGAGTTTTAGAATTCCAAGTGGGAGTTTTAATTTATTTTGATTAGTGACATTCCCCCATTTTTTGTCGGCACATTTATATAAAAAGACATGTTCAAATTCTAGTCCTTTTGATTTGTGAACTGTCATTAACCTGATTGATTTAATTGATTCACCACTAATTTCTGGAGCAGTTAAAGTTAGATCATTTTCTTTAATTGTTTGTAAATAATTTAGAAAGTCACGAAGTGAGAAATCTTTTTCTAGAGCTAATCTTTTGAATTCAGAATAGAAAGTGTTTAGGAAATTTATTAATTCCAAATTATTGCTGGTTAAAACAAAATCAAGATATTTGAAACGACGGATGACTTTATTGAAGAAACGATCGGTGCTTAAATTTTCTAACCATTTTTTTGCGAAGGTGATTCGTCTGACAAAATTTCTGATTCTTTTGGCACCAATTTCTGACAGATCTTTTTCTATTTTAGAAAAGTTTTTAGAAACAAAGACAAGTGAAACTAATTTAATTTTTTCTTTATAAGCAAAATGAGTTAATTTGAATAAATCAAAAGCAGGAATTTTTAGGAAATTTGAAGCTAAAACTTTGTAAAGTAAATCATTTTTTTCAGAATTGAGGATGAATTCTAATAAAAATATTAATTGAGAAATATATTTATTTTCTAAAATATTTTTATCAATGCCTAATTGATATTTAATATTTAAATTTTTTAGATGTTCGACAAGATCAAAAACATCATTATTATTTCGATAGAGAACGGCAATTTGTTGAGGGTCAATTCCCTTCTCTAATAATGATTTAATTTTGGTGGCAATGAAATAGTTTTCTTCATTCAGACCAGGTGATCTGAAAAGATTGATTGGAGTGGCATCGAAATCAACTTTAGATTCTAGACTTTTATCAATCTCATCAATGAAATTAGTGATGCGGTTTTTGTTATTTTTAATGACACTCTCAGAAGAGGCTAAAATTAGACGATGAGAACGGTAGTTGTTTTTTAGAACAACTAGAAGTGGATTATATTTTTTATAAAAACTGTAGACATTTTCGATTGAAGCACCTTGGAAACGGAAAATTGATTGGTCGTCATCACCAACAACAAAGAGGTTTGGATTTTCATAATATTTACCAAGAAGATCAATTATTTCGTTTTGAGCAGAATTGGTGTCTTGATATTCATCAACTAAAATATATTGATATTTTTCTTGATATTCCAAAAGAAGCTCAGGGTTTTTTTTGAAAGCTTTTAAAACAAAAAGAATCATATCTTCAAAATCATAGAGGCCATTTGTTTTTAATTCTTCTTGATATTGAGAATATAAAGAATGGAGTTCAAGTTGTTTTTGAGAATCTTTAGTTAAAGATTCAAAAAAGTTTTTTATTTCGTTCTTGAAATTTACAATTGGATTTTTGGCAGCACCAACATCAAAGCCACTAGTTTCAAAAAGAATTTTTAGAGATAGAAGGTGATTATAAACTTCTTGAGAATCTTTTTGACTGTTACTTAAAATTTCCTCAAAAACTGGCAAAAGTTCGGCTGCTATATTTTTACTAAATTTAATAGATAAAAATTTTGAAATTAAATCTTTGTTTTTGTCTAGAAAACTAATTTGATTATTAATCAGACTTAATAAATTTTCTGAAGAAATTCCCTCTTTTTTCAAAGATTGAATTGCAGAGATTATGTCGCGTTGGTAGAAAAAAGAATCACCCCAAGGTTTTAGAAGAGAGCCATTATTTAGAGAAGAAATTAATTTTTGAATTAATTCAACTCGCTCAACCTCTTCAATACTTTTAATATTTTTAGCAAAGATGAAATATTCTGGATTATTTTGGATTACTTCATTACAAAAAGAATGGAAAGTATGAATTCTGACTTTGTAGGCCTCGGAACCAATTATTTTGATTAAACGTTCACGCATGGCAATAGTTCCAGTGTCGGTGAAGGTTAAACAAAGAATGTTTTGTGGTGGAGTTTGAGTTTGGATTAAAATGTTGGCAATGCGAAGAGCGATGGTTTGAGTTTTACCGGTTCCAGCTCCAGCAATGACCATGACTGGACCTTCGATAGTGTCGACAGCAAGTTTTTGTTCTGGGTTTAATTTTTGATATTCTGATAAAAACGATTTATTATCCACTAAACTATTTTACCAAGGACTTAACTAGACTTCTGAGATATTTTAAATCTTGTTTTTTATAGGCACTGATAATAGGATCACATATTCTGTCTAATCTTTCTTCAGTTTCTGGGAAATAGGTGCGACGACCATAACTCCCTTTAGAAAATTTTTCCATTTGATGTTTAGCTGATTCCAAAAGTTGTTCATCTTGGCTTAGTCCTGGAAATTCCTTTAAACCATAGTTATAAGATCGAATGAGAGCTTGAGGAGAACTGTTAGAACCACCATTACGGTCAGAATCGCTGACTATTTTAGCTACAATAGTTTTGGGATTACCTGTCGAGGCTCGATGCTGTCTGATGGCATGACAAAGTTCTTTGAAATCATCTTTTGATAAATTAGTTTTTAAATATTTATCTTTTTTAATTAATTTTTCACCATTTAATTCGTGATTTTTTCGGCTGACAGAAAGACCAATATCGTGTAAAGTGGCAGCAATGTAGGCTAATTCAATTTTATCTGGGGCATATTTTTTGGCCAAGGAAACAGCCAATTTTCTTACTGATATAAAATGCTTTCTGTCATGTCCACCGTCAAAATTATCATACATTTTTTCATATTTACTTAAATCTAAGTTAGTTATTGATTTCATTGACTTATTTTAACCTAAAAACTGATTGACGTTGTAAAATACAATCAATGGAAGAAAAATTAATTTTGTTCGATTGGGACGATACCTTATTTAGTAAAGAAAAATTTATAAAAAACCTAAGTCATAATTTAGCAGATGTTTATGGTGTTTGTGATGAAGAGATGTTAGAAACAAAAAAAGTGTATATTGATAGTTTAGATAGATCTGGTGATTTTAGAATAGATGATTTTGTGACTTATTTGGAACAAAAGTTTGATAAAAAAATTGATTTAAACGATTTTACTTCGGACAGATTCGGTATTTATTCTAAATCTTTGTTTCCTGAAACTATTCCTGTTTTGAATCACTTAAAAGAAGAATTTAAATTAGGAGTATATTCACAAGGATTTGATGATTTTCAAAAAACAAAAATTGAATCTTCTGGGACTGAAAAGTTTTTTGATAAAAATTCTGTCTATATAGACAGGAATAAGTTACATTCTGATTTCATAAAAAAAATACCAGATGGAGTAACAATAATTGACGATAAAAGAAAAGTTGTTGAAGAATTAAAAACTCACGGCCGATTTAATATTATCTGGATTAATAGAATAACAAATGAAGAAATTAATGGAATTAAAACAATTAGAAATTTAAATGAATTGACTGATTTAGTGAAAATAAGAGCTGTTTAGAAAAGTTATTTTAACAACTTTTCTAGAATTTCTTTGGCCAGTTGAGGGTTGGCAGAGCCATTTGAAGCTTTCATTAATTGACCGACTAAAAAGCCAACAGAATTAGGATTTTTAAGATAATCTTGGACAGCTTTTGGATTGTTATCAATCACCTCTTTGGCAATTTTTTCAATTTGACTAGAATCGGAGACTTGAATTAGACCCTGTTTTTTGGCGATTTCAATTGGATCTTCACCTGTTCTGTATGATTCTGTAAATACTATTTTTGCTGATGTTGAAGATAATAAAGACTCATTTTGAGCTGTGACTATTTTGAGACAATTCTCTGGTTTAATTTTGTCAATATTAATATCTTCATTTCTAAATTCACCATTAAATAAATTTACAAATAACTTTATGTCTTCTTTGTTTTTAAATATTTCTATAACATGTTCAAAAACTTGAGCGAGTTGGATATCTTGGGCAATTAAATTAGCATCATAATCAGAAAGACCAAAATCTGTTTTATAGCGAGCAATTTTTTCATCTGGGAGCTCGGAAATGGTGGCTCTGATGGCTTCGATTTCGGCTTTAGTGAATTCAATGTGAGGAATGTCTGGTTCTGGAAAATAACGATAGTCTGAGGAACCTTCTTTTTCGCGTTGTAAGAAAGTTTGGTTTTTTTGGGCATCCCAACCACGAGTGGTTTTATTAGTTTTTGATTTTGTTTCTTTTGTTTTTTGGAATTCTTCAGTTTGACGGTTTATTTCATAATCAACTGCATTTAGAACACCTGTCAAAGAGGCAACATTTTTAATTTCAGCAAGTGGAGTGTAGAAAGTTTGATCGCCATCTTCAATTTTTAAATTGATGGTTGGTTCACAACGCATTGAACCTTTTTCAATGTCGGCGTCAGAAATTCCTAAATAGCGAATTATTTGTTGAATTTTAAGAAGATAATCTTTGGCCATTTGAGCCGAAGTGAGATCTGGTTCAGAAACTATTTCGACAAGTGGAACTCCACAACGATTGTAATCAATTAAAGTTAGTTCTTCATTATTTTTAATGATGTGGACTGATTTACCAGTGTCTTCTTCCATGTGAGCTCGATTAATTCTGATTTCTTGATCACCTATTTTAATTTTTCCATTTATAACAAATGGTTTTTCGTATTGAGTTAATTGATAGCCTTTGGCTAAATCTGGATAAAAATAATTTTTTCTTTCAAAAAAGCTAGATTCATTTGGGGTGCAACCAAGAGCTAGCCCAAGTTTTATACACCATTCACAAGCAGTTTTGTTTGGAACTGGCAGGGCACCTGGCAGGCCAAGACAAGTTGGACAGGTGTGAGTGTTTGGATCGACATGAAAATGCTCAGCGTCACAACTGCAAAACATTTTTGATTTAGTTTTTAATTCGACATGAACTTCAAGTCCGATTATTGGTGTTATTTTCATAATTTTGGCTCCTCTTTATGGAAAGAAGTAAATTGTTGATATTGATGAGCGACGGAAAGAATTTTTGATTCTTCAAAAAAGTTGCCGATTAATTGAAAATCAATTGGAAGTTTTTGAGAATCAAAAGCACAAGGAAGAGCAACTGATGGAATTCCAGCAACATTGACACAAACAGTGAAAGCGTCACTTAAATACATTTGAAGTGGGTCATTACTTTTGGCACCAATGTCCCAAGCTGTAGTTGGAGAAACTGGAGCTAGAATTATATCGACATTTTTTAGAGCTTCGGTGAATTCTTTTTTAATTAAAGTTCGGACTTTTGAAGCTTTAGTGTAGTAAGCATCATAATAACCAGAAGATAGAGCATAAGTTCCAATTATGATTCGTCGTTTAACTTCGGCTTCCATATATTTTCCACGAGTGTTCATATAATAAGAAGTTATGTCTTTATTGTCAGTGGTGTTTTGACCAAAACGAATGCCATCATAACGAGCCATGTTGGCAGAAATTTCTGATGGAACTAAGACATAGTAAACTGCAATTCCAAGATTAGTGCTAGGAAGAGAAATATCTACTAGAATGGCCCCCCGCTTTTCAAATTCCTTAGCCGCTGTCATGACTTTTTCTTTAACTTCTGGGTTTATTGGATCAGAAAAATATTCTTTTGGTAGACCAATTTTTAGACCTTTTAAATCAACACTTTCTAGAAGCTTAGAATAATCTGGGACTGAAAGATCCACTGTGGTGGCGTCTTTTTCGTCAAGACCGGCAGTGATTTGAGTCACTAGAGCTAGATCTTCAATGTTTTTTGCAAAGACTCCAGGGCAATCAAAAGATGAAGCCATGGCGGTGATTCCAAAACGAGAATTTAGACCATAAGTTGTTTTTAAACCACTGACTCCACACATAGAAGCTGGCTGGCGAATTGAACCACCAGTGTCGGTGCCAAGGGCAAATTGACATAGATCAGCAGCCACAGCGGCAGCTGAACCACCAGAAGAACCACCTGGAACTTTTGAGAGATTCCAAGGGTTCTTGGTTGTAAAATAACCAGAATTTTCAGTTGAACCACCAAAAGCAAAAGGATCGGTGTTTGTTTTTCCAATGATGATGGCGTCTTGGTCAATTAGTTTTTGGTAGATAGTTGAAGAATATTGAGGAATGTAGCCATTTAAAACTTGGGAACTAGAAGTAGTTTGAATGTCTTTGGTTAAAAAAATGTCTTTAACTGCCATGACAGCTCCAGCTAGTTTTCCAACTGATTCACCTTTTTTGATTTTGGCATCTAGAATTTCTGCCTGTTTTAAGGCTACTTTGTCGGTGATGGTGATGAAGGCTTTTATTTTTGGATCAATTTCGGAAATCCGATTTAAATAAAAATTGACGATTTGGGTGGCAGTTATTTTTTTAGAAAAAAGCAATTCTTGGATTTGTTTGATAGTTAAAGATTTTAAATCCATAGTTATTTTTTGATAGTCCCTGGGACAACAAAATAAGCGTCTTGAGTTTTTGGAGCGGTTGAAAGAGCCTCTTTTTGAGAAAAAGATTCTTTAACAATATCTTGTCTCAAAACATTCTTTTGGTCATTAACTTGATAAGTTGGAGTGATGTTGTCAGTTTTGACTTGATTTAAAATGTCTAGATATTCTAGAATAGATTCGAGTTGTGGCAAAAAAGTAGTTTTTTCTTGATCGCTTAATTCAATTCGAGCCAACTTGGAAATGTGATCCAATTCTTCTCTAGTAATTTTGTTTGAAGACATAGTGTATTTTACCTTATTTTCTCAAAAGTTTGGCTTTGAGACGGAGGAATTTCCAACGATATTTATCAACTAATTTGTAGGTTTTGTATAAATTGTCATTAATAACAAAATCATAGGTGCCGACATATTGGACTAATTCACCATTAAATCCTTGTTTAAAACGATGGAATCCATAGCCTTGTTCACTTTCCTTAGCATTAGGACCAAGACAACCCCACATGTCAAAACTTTTACATTTTAATTTTTGGCCTAATTTAATTGATTCCCACATCAGAAGAGTTGGAGCCATAACTTCCCTGTTGGTATCAAGTGAAGCTCCAAAAGGGTAATAAAGTTGTTTCTTTAATTTAAAAAGCATAAAAGAGCTTAAGACCTTGCCTTGGTAAGAAGCCAACATAATTTTCACCATTCCAGTGTCTTTTAAAGTTTTCCAAAGAGTACGGTGATAGTTTTCAGTGTGGAGATAGAAGCCTTGTCTTTTAGTAGTGTCAAAAAGAAGTTTTAAATAAATTTCAAAACCTTCGTCATCAGTTTGTTCTTTAATTTCAACTCCATAACGATTGGCAATGCGAATGTTATAACGAGTTTTTGGATGCATATCTTCTAGAAGTTTATTTTCACTTTTAGTTAAATCGACAATGAAGTTATATGGATAAAAAGCAACTTTAGGGGAAACTTTCATCCCAGGAAATTGCATATTACTAGGATAAAAAACATTTGGTTCGAATTTAACAAAAATAGCATTTTCGTCTTGGGCTATTTTTTTAATGTTTGTAATCATTTCTTCATCAACTTTTGGGCCTCTAAAAAGAGTTCCGATAGAATAGTTGACTTTAGGAACTTTGTGAAAAGAAACAGAATAAACAGAAATCATTTTATTTTCTTCAAAAACTCCGAGACGATAGACCTTGTGCCCTTGAGTTATTTGGAAGTCACCCCATTCCCATGTTTGAAGTGGATGTTTAACTAGAGCGTTGTATTGGTCTTTTTCTTCGATGTATAGAATGCGAGTAATCATAGTTGTATTTTAACAAGATTAATATATATCTGAATCATAAATAAAATCATCATCGTCTTTTGATTTCTTTGGTCGGCGGTAGTCTCTGGTTATGGATTCTTCGAATTCAACTAATTCTGATGGGATGTCTGCTAAAAATCGGCTTGGCTCATTTAAACTGCTTTTACCAAAAAATAGGCGTTTATTGGCATAAGAAATGTGAAGATAATCTTTGGCTCGAGTGACACCAACATAACAAAGACGACGCTCTTCTTCAATTTCAGATTCTTCAATTAGACTTCGAGAATGAGGCAAAATTCCCTCTTCAAAACCGACTAAAAAGACAACTTCAAATTCTAGACCTTTAGCTCCATGAAGAGTCATTAATCTGACTCCATCTTTATTTTCTTTCTTTTTATTTTTTTCTTGTTGAGAATATTCTTGTTGAACGAGAGCAATATTTTCTAGAAAATCACTTAGCTTTGGATAAGCAGTGGCAACTGATTTTAACTCTTTAATGTTTTCAATTCGTTTTTGGTCTTCTTCATCTTTAGGATCGAATTTCTTTAAATAATCAGAATTAACGACTAATGATTCTAAAATTTCTAGAGAAGTCATGTCTTTAATATCGAGATTATTGAGATGTTCTTTAAAAGTGACTAGCCGCCTCTTACCGATTGCTTTACCAACTCGTTCTTCTGATAATTTATCGGCTTGGTCATTGGTGAAACGAAGCATGGCTAGAATATCTTTGATTTCAGCTCTTTCATAAAAACGAGTTCCCCCTAGTAGAACATATGGCAATGATTGTCTTAAAAAGGCTTCTTCAATAACTCGAGATTGAGCGTTCATCCTATAAAGAACGGCTATATTTCTTAAAGGAATTCTTAAATTATCATTAATAAATTTTATTTTATCGGTGACATAATCGGCTTCTGAAACTTCTGATTCGGCCTCAAAAATTTTTATTTTATCTTCAGAAACTTTTTTAGTGAATAGTTTTAAAACTGGATGAGAATTATTTTTAGAAATAATTGAATTAGCTGCATCTAGAATAATGTTGGTGGAACGATAGTTTTCTTCAAGATTAATTACTTTTACATTTTTGAAATCAGTAGTGAAACTAATTAAATTACGATAATCAGCTCCTCGCCAACCATAAATAGCTTGAGCAGCATCACCGACAGCAGTTATTTGTTTATATTTATTGGCTAATAATTTGGTTAGAAGATATTGAATTTGGTTAGTGTCTTGATACTCATCAACCATAATGAATTTATAGATTTCTTGATATTTAGCTAAAACTTCTGGATTCTCCATGAAAAGTTCAACTGTTTTAAAAAGAAGATCATTGAAATCTAGAGCATGAAATTCAGCTAATTTTTTTTGATAATTAGCATAAACTTTGGCGGCATATTCTTGCCAAAAACCATGGCTTTGAAGTTGCATGTCTTTTGGAGTTTGAAAAGTATTTTTGGCTCCTTCAATGTAGTAGAGCAAACTTGATGGTTTAAATTCTTTAGCTGTTAAGCCCATATCAATTAAAATTCTTTTAACCATGTTTTCCTGATCGTTGGAGTCATAAATTGCAAAATTAGGGGAAACGCCAATATTTTGACCATCGGCTCTTAAAACTCGACAACAAAAAGAATGAAAAGTCCCAGCAAAAATATTATTTTTTTGGAGGGGCGATTCATTAATTGCCTGTACATTTGATAATAATTTTTGCATTCGTTTCTTCATTTCCTCAGCGGCTTTGTTAGTAAAAGTCAGTAATAGAATTTCAGAAGGTTTGGCTAATTTTTTTTCAATAAAATATGCCGCTCGATGAGTTAAGACTCGAGTTTTTCCAGAACCAGCTCCGGCTAATAGTAGGAGTGGTGAGCCAGTGTAGGTCACGGCCTCAAGTTGTTGCGGGTTTAGTCCTTCTAGAATATTCGTCATGAGTAAAATTAACTATACTTAAATTTTATAGATTTTAGTATTACTTGATTGAAAGATAATTTCGCCACCAATTTTTTGAAATCTTTTATCGTCTAAATTTGGGTATTTTTCATGTTCTTTGGCACCGACAAAGATATATTCAACTTTATGTTTTTGAAGAATAGTTTTGACTTCATCTAAATTTTCGTCTTCATAAACTTTTTTGACTTCTTCTTGGCGAGCACCAGGTTTATCATAACCACCACGCCACAACCATTCATGGACTAACCAGCCTTCTATGGTTGGCAGACCTGTGGCAACAGATATCTGATTAAAAGTGGTGTAACTATCACCTGTTGCTTCTAACATAACTGGTTGCCCTTTAATATTTTGATTAATCCAATTGATAGCTTTTAAATTGTCTGGATATGATTCTTTCAAATAGTTTAGACCCCATAGACCTTTATAAGATTTAAAAGTATAAAAAGATTTAATAGAAAAATATGGATAGCTCATGTGAACTATAAAAATAAGGAAAAAGATTAATTTATAGAGATTAGGAAAAATTAAATTCTTTGATCGAGTCAGTCGGAATAAAATATATCCAGCCGAAATTGAATACATAATGAAAGCCTCATAAACTAACTTGAACATAGTGTTAGCTCGACGATATTCATTTATGTAAATGTCTTTAATGTAGAAAATTTCTGGAATGATAACTAGAATAGTAGCTGTGACTATTAAACTTAAAACAAAAAAATCTGAGTTTTTAATTTTTAGTTTTTTAACTATTGAATAAATTAAATATAAAAGGAAAGGTAGACAAATTAACCAAAAACCACCATATAAAATAGATAATTGATAGAAAGGCGTGTGGACATCTGAGAAACGAAGGCCTTGAGCCATGGGTGTAAAGTTAAGAGAAAAAGGGAGTGAAAAGAGATACCAAAAAATTATTACCAGAAGACCATTTAAAACAGTTTTATTGAAAGCTTCTAAAAAATTAGTTTTAGAAAGATTCGAAATGAAAATAAAAATAGCGAATAGAATCCCATAAATAGCAAAATCCCAAGCATTGGTCATGTAGGCAATTGATAGAACTAGACCTGAACTAATGATTAATTTCCAATTAAAAATTTTCTTAAAAATAGAAAGACTTAGAGAAAAAATCATGGCGCAAAAAAATAAAATTACAGGGATGTCGTTCATATGACCATGAAGATCAGCGACCACAAAACTATAACTTGGGAATTCATGAATAGTTTTGTCTTGAGTATCAGGGTCAAAACCGATAAAACGAGTGGCGTCTGGATACCAATAAGTTGAAACAAATTTAGGAAGAGGTTCTGGTTTGGTGATAGCTTTATAAAGTGGGTGAAGGTTCCCGCCAAAAGTTAAAAGCAGAGCGGAAATTAGGCCACAAAAAATTATTGTTTTTAGTTTGGAAGTTTTTTTAGAAAAAATATAGACTAAATTTGAAGAAAGAGAAAAAGCACTAACAAAAGTCAGGGCACAAACTGTGGCAATAGAAAGATTGTAAGTTATGGCAGAAGTGATTGAAGAAAGTTTTGTTAAAACAGCAAAAATTAGATGACCAAAATAATAATAATTTATTGGAGATCCAGAAAACCACATATCAATTGGCGGCATGTAAGTACTCCTTAGAGCTGAATTTATGAATCCCCAATCCATAAATTTTTCTAGACCTTCAATGTCTGGGTTAAAGCCACGAACTAGAGACCAACTGACTAAAATAACTAAAAATAATAATTCTTGAAAAATAAATACTTTATATTTTGATTTGATAACTTCTAGAAATTCGGCTAACTTTTTAAATTTAATAAAGTAAAAAACATTAATTAATATTAAAAATAGAATTATGATAAATAGAGAAAGATTAGTGAAAGGTAAAAGTTTAATTACCCCTAAAATAAAAATTAAATAAGTTATTAGTGATATGGAAATTATCTTAGAAAAAATGTATCCTTTGTCCCAAAATTTTTTAAACAAAGCAAAAATTAGAGGTAAAGAAATAGTTCCTAATAGAAATATAATTAACCACCAAAAAATGATGAACTTTAAATCGGAAAACATTTCTAAAAAATTGAATAAATATAATCAAAAATTACCTTAATAGAATTAACCATGAAATCAGGGAAAACTATATCTTTAATAAAAAACCAAAGAATAAAACCAATTAAAATACCGCCTAAAATATCAATTGGATAATGGAAACCAACTAAGACTCTAAAAAATAATAATGGAACTACAATAATTAAGAAAACAGTCGGAGAAAAAACTTGATTCTGAATTAAAAATAAAAGAAAATAAGCAGATTTCATGGTGTGACCAGAAGGAAAACTGCCTGTTTTGTACCAACTTTTTACTAAACCTTTTGGGACTTCATCTTTTTTAATGAACATTGGACGACACCAAAAAAAATTGGTTTTGATATATCTTTCAATGAGTTCGGCTATTACAGTAATAACTAAAAGTGACCAAAAAATGTTGCTGTTTTTATGAACTAAAATAAAAGAAATAAAAATAAAAAAGAACCAAATAATATAGTTCAAAAAAATCATTACATATTGACCTGCCTTGGTTGATTCAAGCCATTTTAAAAAATCAAAGCGTGGTTGCCAAAAGAGAAAAGTTTTTTTTAAGTGAGCTAACATTTTAAATATTGTAACAATTATTTAGCCAAATTAATTAATTACGACTGAAAATTATAACTTGAGGATGATCATAAACAGTGAATGACTCTTGAGAAATGTCATCACGAAAATAGAAACCTGGATTTTGACAATTTTTATCAAATTCAAAAAATGAACTATTATTTTGATTAGAAGGATAGTTTTTTAGACCAATTAAAAAACAACCGTTGATTGGAAGACTTAGACCTGGATAAGAATAAAAAGTTTTAATTTTAGAAAAAGCTAGTTTATTGTCAAATAAATCTTTATAAAATTGAGCAGTTATTGGATATTGTTGAGATGAATTAGGGATTGAAGCCCAGAGGCGATTTGAAGATAAAATTAGATAATTAGCATCTTTAAATTGTTGATCTAGTTTCTGCCATTTTTGAGGTTTATCAGAAGCATATAGATCTAAAGGCAGAGATTTATAGTTTATTGAGTTACATCCAGAGTTTAAATTTAAAGGCAAAGAATCGTCCCAAGTCTCACTGGTAATTGTTGACCCTTTTTTAAAATTTTCACAAATCCAATTAGAAGCAGAAATTCGAGAATTGGTTTGAAGATAAATATTAATAAAAAATAGAGTATTTAGAACAATCAAAATTAATAAAATTAATTGGATTTTTTTAAATTTTATTAAAGCGTTAAATCCAATTGCAGCAAACAAAACTAAAAATGGAAAAATTGGATAGAAGTATCTTAGGTATTTAGCTAGTTGAATTCCTTGGTAGAAAAAAACAAAATCACAAAAAAGAATTATGAATAAAGCTAGAAACTTTTTCTTAGATTTAAATTTAAAAAACGCGATATAAAATCCATAAAAACTCAAAAGAGTAATTATCGGCCCTAGAGCAAAAATAAAAATGTCTATTAATGGATTAATAATTGGAATTGTGTTTTGCCATTGGATATTTGGTGGATATTTATATTCCCCAGTGACCATTTGGTGAGCAATAGAAGTTGATTTAATGAAAGTTGGAGAAAAATTGACTACACCATTGAAAGCATATGGTTGGAAAATTCTGAAAGATAAAAATATTGATAGTAAAAATATTGATCCATATAAAAGTATTTTTCTAAAATTCTTTAAATTAATAATTATTAAATAAATTAAAAATAGTGGCAAAGTAATAATTATAGAAATTTTGCTGGCTAGGGCTATTCCAAAAATTAGACCACAAAGAGCTAGCCTCCACCATTTTCTTTTTTCTAAAAAGCTTAGGAAAAGATAGACACTAAGGGTAGAAAAAAAGACAGTGAAAGTGTCTACTGTGAAAAAGTGTGAAAGTTGAATTGGGAGAATTGCGAAAGAATAGAAAAATAGAGAAATAAAAATGATTCGTTTTTGTAGTTTTAAAAGTTTACCAATCTTGTAGAGAATAAAAATAATTAAGGTATCAAAAATTGCAGACAAGACTCGACCGACTATAAAAATATTATTATAGTCTGTCATATTAAGAACTTGAGCAACAAAACGAGTCACAATAAGAGGAACTGTCCCATAAACATAAAAGTCATATTTTTTGTTAGTGGGGTTTAGAGATGAAGTGTTGGTATCAAAATATTGAATAATATTTTGAGGCAATCTGATGTCTGAAGAGACCATGGTCATGAACCTTTCGTCTGGGTGGAGATGCTGACCTTGATCCCAATTAATATTAAAAATCCTCAAACTGAAGGCTGTCACTAAAAATAACAGAAGTAAAAATTTTTCTTTATTAATGTCCCAAAATTTCTTAAACATTTTTTTTAAAAATTCTAATAGTTGGATGATCGAAAACACTCCAAGTTTCTTCAGCATTTTCTGAATTTAATAAAAAATCAATGTTTGTTTTGAATTCTTGGATTTTGGAAAAGCCTAGAGAACCGGAAAACAAATCTTGATAATATTTTTTAGTTTCTGGAAAATTATTTTTAAAAACACGACGAGAAGGCACAAAAATATAATTACTATTATTTATTTCTGTTGATAAATTATTTATATTTTCACTTTTATAAAAATCAAAATTATTAACTTGAAGATTATTATTTTTTAGAGGTATATTTATGACATTGCCACTTTCACTTAATATCTTTGAATCTTGAGAAATATTTTTATTAATCCAATTAGAAGCAGTTAACCTGATGTCTGGTTGGAAATATAGATTAAGAAAAACAACCCCAGGGATTATAGAAATAAAAACTAATAAATATTTTATAAATTTAGTTTTAAATTGATTAATAAAATAAACAGTTAAAAGTGGGAAAAGGAAAAAAATTGGTGACATAAAACGAGTCCATTTTGTATAGAGTTGACCGTTATAAAGAAAATAAATTAAACATGGAATTAAAATTAAAAGCCACTTTAATTCTTTATAATTTTTATTTTTAATAAAATAAATTAAACCAAGTCCAGAGAAAATGAAAACAAAAATCCCATTAGTATATGGGAATATATTTTTAATTTGGAAAATATATGGGAGAGAATTTAAAAATTGATTAGTATAAAAAACTTTAATGTTTCCAGTGGCAACAGAAATTTCATAATTCATTGAAGAAATGAATTCCCCACTGTTTAAAAAATTAAATGGTGAAAAAAGAGTTATAACAAATAAAGTTAAAGCAACAAATATAACTGTATTTAATAAAAAATTTATTATTTTTTTATTTTTAATTAAAGTAAATAATAAAGTTAAAAATATTGGAACAGTTAAAATCAGAGCTGATATTTTAGAAGCTAGACCTATCCCACTGACTACGGCAGCTAAAATTATATAAATAATTTTTCTATTTTTTAAAAATTTTTGAGACAGATAAATATTTAAAATAAAAACAAATATCAAAATTGATTCAGTAGTCCCAAAATGAGAAAGTTGAATTAGACCTGGATTAAAAATTAATAAAATAATAAAAGCTAGTCTAGAAAAAATGTCTTTAAAAATATTTTTGGAAATTAAATATAAAAATAAAATAGAAAGACAAGAAAAAGTGGCTGACCAAAAACGAAGAGTTAAAATAATGTTTTGAAAATCATGTTTTGGAGTAGTAAAAAAAGTTAAATATAAAGGAAATTGGCCATAGGCAAAAAAATTGGGATTTAAATTAGAAGAAGTCATTTGGAAAATGGAAGAAGCCATGTTGTTCTCATCAGGATTAAAAAAGAAGGAATTCCCCCAATCTAATTTTATAAAACGAGTGAAAATTATTAGAAAAACGAGAAGACTGAAAGTGATTACTTTTAGATTGAAAATTTTAGATGACATAAATGATAGTTATCATCATTAAGCCCCAAATTAGAACTGAAAACAATAGTGGAATGTCAGTAGAAACAACCCTCTCAGGTCTCTCACCTTCTTGCATTTCAAAAATAACTTGACCATAACGCATTATTCCAAAAATCACTGGGAGAAGAGTGACCATATACCATTTTCGATTTATAGCATTAGGAAAATTATCTATAATAAATTGATGTAAAAAACCAGATCCAGCGAAAGTGACTGACTCTTCAAAGAAAGTAAACATGGCGTAGGTGATTAGAGTACAAACAGCGAACATGGTGGTATAAAAACTTAGTAAGCTTTTACGATAGCCTTTAAGAGCACTGCGAGTGGTGACACCAGTGTTGAAAAGTTCACTTCTTCTTTTACCACTAGCAATGAATAGAGATAAAAAGATAACTGTTAACATTATCCAAACTGGAAGATGGTAACCAGTGGCGATTTCACCGGCATAAGCTCTTAAAATAAATGAGGCAGCAATAGTTATAATGTCGAGAATGGCTTTCTTTTTAAGTAGGAAAGAATAGGTTAGCTGAAGAACTATAAATAATATGGAAATAAGAAAGAAGCCAAAATTAATGAAAATTGATAGTGATAGGCCAATGAAAATTAGAGTTATGGCTAGAAAAACTGCACTTGATTCAGAAATGTCACCATGAGCAAGAGGTCTGTTCTTTTTAGTTGGATGGAGTCGATCTTTATTAATGTCAATTAAGTCATTAATTAAATAAGAAGCGGAAGAAAGTAGACAAAAAACTATGAAAGCAAAAATGCTTTTGGAAAAAACTTCAAAATTAGTTAATTGACCGTTTAAAATTGCGGCTGCAAATAGATTTAAATTTTTAATCCATTGAACAGGACGCAAAGATTGGATGTAACTCTTAATTTTTTTACTCATTTTTATCACAACCTATTATAATACAAAATATGAAATAACCAGCAGGATAGCCGAGAATCCAATCAAAATGAAAGTTGGGAAACCAACTCCAGTGGCTGGCATAGATGAAGCGGTGCTTATTTTTGTTGGTTTTAAAGTCGGAATTTCTTCTTCTATAGTTGGAGTCGCTTTTAGAGTTGGCACTAGAGTTGGAGCTGTTGTTGGGATTATGGTTGGAACCATAGTGATTGTAGGAGTTGGAATGGTAGTTATCTTAGCAGATTGAGAAGCACTGAAAGCTGGTTTACTATTATCAGCAGCAACAACAATAAATTTTCGAGTAATTTTTTCTAGAATATTGGTTTTTGGGTTTAGAGCAGTAATAGTGATAGTGTGTTCACCTGGAACTAGAGATTTAGGTGGAGACCAATTCCATGAACCATCTGGTTGAGATTTAACCTGGTCTTTAATGACATTTTCTGATTCGACCTGGATATCAAGAGTTGCTGAAACTGGAGCTGAACCAAAGAAATCTGGTTTTAGAGTGAAAATAGCTTCATTTTCTTTAGGGTTACTAATAGTTAGACTTTTGTCAGAGTTGGTGAAAGAAGGAACTGAATTTAGATAACCTGATTGTTCATTTCCATAATCAGTGACTGGTTTTGGAGAAAACTCATTTTTACCAAGAATTATGTCTGGAACTGGGTTGTTGTTAGAGGTGTTTCCAGTTATTTGAGTAGCATCACTTTCAGTAGAAAGAACAATGAAATCCTCATTTTGGGCTGATGATGGAGTGAACCAATTATTTTTAGCTTCATTAAAACTGGTAGCAAGAGAAATGTTCCAATAACCTTTTGAAGTGACAACAGCAGAAAGTGGAGAAGCTCCAACAGTGTTTAAATAAACGATTGCGTCAGTTGCTGGTTTGAGATCTGGAGTAAAAACTCGGCCCCAAGCTAAATTTGAAGTTGGAACAGAATTAGATGGTTTTCTAGCGGTTTGACCTTTGTAGTTTTGACTCTCAAATTTTTGACCGTTATTTATTAAAGAAAATTGATAATTAGTGTCTTCTTTAAGGTTATTAACTTCAAAATAATGAACTTTAGTGGCACTTTCTTTTCGACCAGTATTTATAAATCTAAGATCAGAAATCGTTTTATTATCAATGTTGATGTTAGATAAACAATTAGCTGTAGTTATAAAAGAAACATTAAAAGAAGTATTGGTGATGTTAGTCACTTGAGGATTTATTGGATTACAATCACCACTGGCGCTAGATTTAAAGCTAGTTTTTTGGTTACTTAAAACTACTCCACTAAGAATACTCCCTAAAAGTAAAAATAGACCTAGAATAGTTGGTATTCTTTTTTCTTTTTTCATGGTGAGACAACTTCTTCTAATAATGGTTCGACTGTTGGTTCTGGAGTTGGAGCAACAAAAATTTCCTCTCTGGATTCTATCTGAGAAATAATTTCAGTGTCTAAATTAAGATTAAGGGGTTCTATTTTTTCACTTTTAATTTTATCGACTGGTTTAACTAAATTTTTATAACTATTTTGGACAATTGATATAAAAATAGCTAAGAAAGAAAAGAAAGCAATAAATATAAAATATAGGGAAAAATTATTTCTTTTCATTTTGATCTTTTAAATAAAATAATTTGGCAGTAATGTTTAGCTTAAGATTACCTGAAGAAGTGCTTATTTTGTCATCTGGTTTTGATAATTGAATAGTTTTTAGATCAACTAGTCTTCTGTTGCTTAGAATATTTTTAATAAACTCTAGAGCAGAATTATAGTTGCTTTGACTAATTATGTTGACTGAATAACTGTCAATGTTAGTTGATAATTTTTTATTATCATCAGTGCTTAAATTAAAGTTTACCTGGTCAAGAGAAGTGTTTGATTTTTGAGAAAGAGAAGAAAAATTTAGAGCTGATTGATAATATTTTGGTTTGTCTGGAAGACTTGATTCAATCACATCATATTTTTCTTCGACTTGAGAATATAAATCTTGAGCGGCAACAATGCTGACAATTTTTGCTTTCATTTGTTTAGTTTGTAGCTCTTTTGATTTGATGTCTCCTAAAAGTGAAAAAATTGTAGTGGCAGTCGGTTTAATCGCAAGAAATAGGAAAACAGAAATTAAAATAAAAGTGGCAGCAATTTCAATATATTTTAAAAACTTTTGGTTTTCTCTTTGTTTTCTGACGTATTTGTAGATTTGCTGAATCTGGATGAATGAATTTAATTCGATCATGTCTTTGGAGTAGGTGTTTTGAACACTAAACTAATATTGATTGAATATTTATTTTCTTGAGCTTTTTTTTCAATTTTATTAATATTAACGGTTTGGATATCAGGATTAAGCATTAAATTAGTTATGAAATCAACGATGGAATCTTCTTTGTAAGCTGTCAAAGAAATAGAGGCAACGGTTTTATTTAAAGTTTCATCTTTAGAAAGAGATAAATTGTCATAGACAATGTTATCTGGAGTGCTGGAAATTAGAGAAGTAATTTTAGTGTTATAAGCAGGGTCATTGCTGTAAAAATCTCTAATAATTTTTAGTTTCTGTTGAAGAAAAGAATATTGATTTTCAAAATCTTTAGTAGTGTTTAAAATTGCTTGTTGTTGACGAATAATTTCAGATAAATCGGCATTTCTTCTGTCTAACCAAAAACGAGAAGCAAAAGCAGTGACAACGATTAGTTCGGTAAAAATGATGACTACTCGACCCACAGTCGTGAGCCATTTGATTACTCTGGAATTGAGTGAATTAGGATTCTCTGATTCCGGCAAAAGAGAGACCTCTTTTTTGATAGTCATACATTCAGTATATATGACTATCTATAGAAAAAAAATAGCACTATCTGGAACATCTTTATTTCTTTTTGTTGAAAAAGTTTTTTATCTTAACACCGTACTTTAAATAATCTTTATATTCGTCAACATTTAGAAGCTTTGATGAGGCAATGTAGGTTATGATTCCGATTAAACTGGAAAGAATAAAAAGAATCATAAGATAAATAGTTTTGGTGGTATCTAGGATAAAAAGATCAAAAAATCTGATGCTTAGCCAAGAAACAAAACCCATAATTAAAGTAGAAAGAAAAATTCGATTAAATTTACTGAACATTTGGGCCCAGTCAAAACCATGGACGGTTTTAATAAATAAATATAGAAGACCAAACATTTGGACTAAATTACCTATTGAAGCACTAATGGCTAAACTAACAACTCCTAGATTAGTGAAATTTATGAAGTAATAGCTGGTGGCAACAGTCGCAAAAAGAGATATAAAGGAAATTTTGAATGGAGTTTTAGTGTTATGAAGAGCATAGAAAGCACGAATTAGAATTTGAATTACTGCCTGACAAGCGATGGCTGGAGTTAAATAAGCTAAAATTTTGGCGGTTAATAAGGTAGCAGCCCAAGGAAATTCTTTAGAACCAAAAAGGATACGAACAATAGCTAGACGATTGACTAGAATTAAAACAGTTATAGGAAGAGCAATATAAAGACTTTGAAGAATAATTTTACTGACAGTTTTTTTGAAAGATTCTAGTTCGTTTTTAGCGATATTACTCGATAAAATTGGTAAAGATGCTTGTCCAATAGTGGTGCCAAAAATACGACTTGGCAAATACATAAATTGGACAGCTAGATTAAGTAAAGAAAGAGACCCAGCGGCAAGAGTGGTGGCAAAAAATAGAGTGACAGTATTTTCAATTTCACCTAGTCCTAGGGCTAAACTTCGAGGAACCATTAATTTGAAAACTTCTCTAACTCCTTTTAGTTTTGTTTTAATAATGAAGGAAAATTTAAATCCCTGACGACGAATAGATGGAATTTGAATAGCTAAATGGAAAAAGGCACCAACTACTGCACCATAGACAACTCCATAGATTCCAAAAATTGGAGCTAGAGTGAAAATACCAAGAATTATAAAAATATTGTAAACAATAGGTGAAATGGCTGAAACTATAAATATTTGATTAACTTGAAGAATCCCGGTTAAAAAGTTACTAACTAGGAAAAATATTTGGGCTATTAAAAGAATTCTGGTTAAATTAGCCATTAAATCAACTTGTGATGGGGTGAAACCATGGGCAATAAATTGGGAAAGTGGGTGAGCAAAAATTATGACGATGATTGAAGCAACAGAAAAAATGATTAAAAGAAGATTAATGACACTTGAAGCCATTCTGTCAGCAGTTTTTTTGTTTTTATGAAGATAAGAAGAATAGACTGGAATGAAAGAAGCTGAGAGAGCACCAGTGACTAAAAGTTTGAAAATTAGATCAGGAAGACGAAAAGCAGCATTATAAACATCAAGATCGGCAACACAACAATTAAAAAAGTGAGCGTATAAAAATCGGCTTCTTAAAAAGCCTAGAAGAGCAGAAATCCCAAAAGTTACCGCTAAAACTAGCGAAGCTGAGAGGATGGTACTCTGCTTTCTTTGGGTAAAATTTTTTATTTTTTCGAGAAGAAAAGAGCTCATGATTATGATTTTATAATAAATTATTGTAAATAGTTAGGATATAAGTTAAAATGCTTATCATGCCAATCAGTCAATCCGCAAAAAAATCACTAAGAAAAGCCTTAAAAAATAATAAGGTGAATGTTTCGTTTAAAATTAAGCTTAAAGCAATCCTTAAAAAGTTTTCAGCAAAACCAACTGAAAGTGCTTTGAAAGATGTTTATTCTGTTTTAGATAAAGCAATTAAAAATAATATTTATCATCCTAACAAGGTTTCTAGATTAAAAGCTAAATTTTCTAGATCAGCTAAGTCTGGTTTAGCTAAGGTAGTTGACACTAAAAAGAAAACAGTTAAGAAAGTCGCTAAGAAAAATACTAAAAAAGCAATCAAAAAAGCTAATAGTAAAATGGTAAAATAAGGAATGGACAAGTTCTTTATAACGACTCCCATATATTACATCAACGATGTGCCTCATATTGGACACACCTGCACTACTGTGGCGGCTGATATTGTGGCCCGACTCCATCGAGCGAAAAGGGAAGACGTTTTCTTTTTAACTGGAACTGATGAACATGGACAAAAAGTGGCTGAAAGTGCTGAAGAAGAAGGACTCGAAGTTAAGGAATATTGCGATAAGATTTCACCAAGATTTAAAGAAGCTTGGGAAAAATTAGATATTAGTTTTGATTTTTTTATCAGGACTACTGATCCAAAACACGAAAAAGTTGTCAGTGAAATTTTGCAAAAAATTTATGACAATGGAGATGTTTATAAAGATAAATATGAGGGTTTATATTGCATTGGTTGTGAAAAATTTTTGAATGAAGCGGAATTAGAAGATAATCATTGTGCCCTTCACCCACCAGAAAAAACTGTTTCCAAAAGTGAAGAAAATTGGTTTTTTAAATTGAGTAAATATGTCCCAGAGATTATTAAATTAATTGAAAATAAAGAAAGTAATTATATATTCCCAGAAGGCAAAAGATTAGAAATATTGGCTAAACTTAAGGCTGGGGTTCGAGATGTTTCAATCTCTCGAGAAAATGTTGAATGGGGAATTGTGACTCCTTGGGATTCTAAACAAACTGTTTATGTTTGGATTGATGCTTTAATAAACTATTATAGTGCGACTCAATTTGTTGAAGGTAAAAAAGATTTTTGGCCAGCTGATTTGCATTTATTAGGAAAAGAAATTTTGTGGTTTCACACTGTCATTTGGCAAGCAATTTTATTATCAGCAAAAATTGAATTACCTAAAAAAACTTACACTCATAGTTTTTATATGATTGATGGACAAAAAATGTCTAAATCATTAGGAAATGTTATTTCACCACAACAACTAGTTGACCTTTTTGGAGTTGAAGGAAGTAAATATCTAATTGCTCGATCTTTCCCATCTGATAATGATTCTGATGTTGGAACCACTAGATTTAAAGAAAAATATAATGCTGATTTAGCTAATAATTTTGGAAATTTAGTTTCAAGAGTAGCCAAATTGGCTGAAGGTCAAAAAGTTTTAGACGAAAAATATGAATTTGATAGCGAGTTTGGAAAATTGATTAATGATTTGAAATTAGATGAGGCTTTCCAATTGGTTTTTGATAAATGGGTTGATATTTCAAATTTAAAACTAAATCAAAGTAGTCCATGGAAATTAGAAAAAGATGATCCAAAAAGAATTGCTGTTTTAAATGAATGTATCAGTAATATCCGACAAGCTGCCTTCCATTTGCAAATTGTGATGCCAGAAGTGGCTAAAAAAATTGAAAATTGTTTCGAAAATGAAGTTAAAGCTTTGAATGAATCTTTATTTCCAAGAATAAAATAAGATGATTGATACACATGCTCATTTGTCTAAAACATTTTGCGACACTGTCCAAGGATCAATTGGAAAAATAAAAGAAGAAAAAATGAAAGTTGTTTTGGCGGCGTCAAATATTGAAGATTCAAAAGAAAATATTGAGTTAGTTAAGGAAAATAAAGGAATCCTTTTTGCTGCGATTGGAATCCACCCTCAAGATACTGATCCGGATATTAAAATGTCTTTAGACGAACAGATAAATTTATTGGATAGTTTGGCTAAAAATAATAGTGATATAGTTGTGGCTGTTGGTGAATGTGGGCTGGATTACTCCCCTGCGCCTCCGGGCGAAAAAGATAGGGATAAAAAAGAACAAGAAATATTATTCAAGGGTCAAATTGAGATAGCTTTGAAATATAAATTACCTTTAATTATTCATGCTAGAAAAGCAGTTGATGAAACTATTGAGATTTTAAAAGAATATAAAAATTTAAGTGGAGTTTTCCATTGTTATGCTGGTGGTAAAAAAAGAATCCAAAAAATTTTGGATTTAGGTGAAAATTGGTATTTTGGAATTGATGGAAATTTAACTTATGAAGATGGACTTATTGAAGTTATTAAAAATATTCCTAAAGATAGATTAATACTAGAAACTGATTCCCCTTACCTGACACCAGAACCATTTCGAGGACAGGAGAATAATCCAATAAATGTGAAATATATTTATAAAAAAGTGGCGGGAATTTGGGGCAAAAGTTTTGAAGAAACAGAAAAGATTATCGACGAAAATGCGAAGCGACTATTTAAGTTCGTCTAGACCGTTGCCATCGATTATTAATAAAATAAAACCAAAGACAATTGAAACAATGTAGCTTAATAGTTGATTTTCAGGGAAAACAAAAAGATCTAAAATTCCCCAAATACCCCACCAAATAGCAATAGCCCCTAAGAAATCTATAATAATTCTTAAATTTTTTCTTTTTGATAAATATTTTCTAATGTTTTTGATCATAATATTTATTTTAAGTAATCTGAAATAATGGTTTCAAGATCTTTTAGAGATGGGTATTTGTCAACTAGAGCGATTTCGTTGTCGATCATTAAGACACTAGAACCTTGGATGCCCATAGAATAGACTCGGTTCATATCTTTGACATATTCTGGATCGTAATCAATTTGGAGACGTTTGCAGATGGATTCAATGTTGGCAAATAATTGTTTTCCTTGCGGACTACCTCGATCATAAAGTTGGATTTTCATATTTATTTAATATCCTTATTTTCACCTTCTCTAGGGATGAATTCATCTAAAGTCTCGACATCTATCCCTTCAATTGGCTCAAATATTTCTCTATTATTATTTAATTGTTGGTTAATTTCTTTAATTTTTTGAGGTATTTCTGACATGGCCTATTATAGCAATTTAATTGTCTTTTTTGAAAATTATTTTTAAACTAGTTATCAAAATTGTAATGAATAAAAAAATTATTATAAAAAGGATTAATAAAGCCATCCCTATCCCATTTATATCCTTTTGATAGGTATCAATTAAAGATGGTAAAAAAAATAAAAATATCAATCCTACTTTGGTAAATATTTCCCCAAACCAATTTTTTTTAATATCATCACTATAATCCACAAACAAAAATTTAATAGTTATTATTAAAACAAACAAAATACTTGAATAAAATCCAATTCTCAAAATTCCGGTAGAAAAATATTTTTGAGGGATAACCGGTATTAAAAATATAAATAAATTAAAAATAAAAATAAATAAAAAACTAATTAATATTTTTTTCTTCATATTTATTATTTATAATTTAAATAACCATTGTCCAAAAAGAGAGTTTGAAATAATTAATAAAAACATAAATATAATCATAAAAAACATAAAAGTTATAATTACTTTTAAAACCCATTTAATTCTAAAGTTATTGTTCATATTTTGTTGTAGTAATATTATTTTTTTTAAAAATTTCAACAGTGTTTGAAATTAAAGCAGCGATGGTCATAGGGCCAACACCACCTGGAACTGGAGTGATGAAACTAGCAACTTGGGAAACTGCTTCAAAGTCAACATCACCAACTAATTTGCCACTTTCTAGATCGGAACTTAGACCAACGTCAATGACAATGGCTCCATTTTTAACAAAATCTTTGGTAATTAATTTTGATTTTCCAGCAGAAGTGATTAAAATGTCAGCATTTTTACAAATGTTTTGCAGATCTTTTGTGTAGCTGTGACAAATAGTTACAGTGGAATTTTTGCCTAATAGTAGGGCCAAAAGTGGCAAGCCAATGAAATGGCTTCGACCAATAATTACCGTATTTTTACCGCTAACATCAATATTATATTCTTCTAATAGTTTTACGACACCGAGTGGAGTGGCAGAAGCAATGGCTTCTGGTTTTTTTTGGAAGAGCAGACCTAGATTAGTGGAAGTTAAACCATCAGCATCCTTTTTTGGGTCAATAGTGTTTAATACTATTGAAGTGTCAATTTGGGGTGGAAGTGGAAGTTGAATCATAAAAGCAGTGACTTGATTGTCATTGTTTAATCTTTCAACTAGAGATATAACTTGGGTGGTTGTTGAATCTTGAGCTAAGTGATGAATTTCACCGTTAATTCCGATTTCAGCGGCTTTTCGTTGCTTCATTTCATCATATTGAAGACTAGCTGGGTCATCCCCCACTAAGATTATGTCTAATCGAGGTTTTGATGGGTATTTCTCCAATTCAATTTTTAGATTATTAACAATTTTTTGAGCTGTATTTTTGCCATCTAAAATAATCATAGTTTAGTTAGTATCTCATAACTGGTCTTAGTAATTAAAATAGTATGTTCAAATTGGGCTGATAATGAGCCATCAAAGGTTCTGATTGTCCAGCCATCTTTTTTGTCCAGATTTATTTCTGGATTAGAGGAAATGTTGATCATTGGTTCAATAGTGAAAATCATGCCTTCTTTTAGAAGAACTTTTTCTTGATTACTGTCGAAATGAAAAACAAAAGGATCTTCATGAAATTTAAGTCCAATACCATGGCCACCAAGTTCTCGGACCACACTGTAGCCTTCTTTTTCGACAAAAGGTTGAATAATCTTACCAACACAATCGTTTAGATATTTCCCTGGTTTTAGGGATTTTATTGACATATCAAGTGCTTTTTTAGTAGTTTCAATTAGTTTTTTGGCTTCAGGACTTATTTCACCAACTGGGAAAGTGGCTGAGGTGTCGCCGTAAAAAGCGTCTAAAATAGTGGTGACATCGAGATTAATGATGTCCCCTTCTTTAAGAATTTGTTGTTCTGATGGAATTCCATGACAAACAACATTATTAATTGAAGTGCAAATGCTTTTTGGGAAACCACTGTAGTTTAAAGGGCCTGGAATGGCATCATTATCAATTATGAATTTGTGAGCAAGTTGATTTAATTTTTCAGTAGAGACTCCGGCTTTGACGAATTTAGAAATATAATTTAAAGTTGCCGCGGCCAGTTTGGACGATTTTCGAATGCCTTCAATTTGTTGCGGTGTTTTTATAATAATCACTTCGATATTATATCCTAAATTGGTTATTAATCCTATATTTAGGCTAGTTTTCTATATTCCCAATAAGAATAAACAAAAATAAAAATAGTAATAGCTAAAATAGGAATGATGATAAAAAATAGTGAATATTGAGGCAAAATAATCCCAAAAAGTGATAGGAGACCAGCAATTTTGAATAATTTAGCACCAAGGGCATGAGTTTTTTCCCAGACAACAACACTAGACATAGTCCAAGGAGTACGAATGCCGACAAACCAATTTCTTTTGGCATGTTGCATCAAAACTCCAGCATAATAAAAAATTACACCAATAGCTGGTGCTATTAGCTGGGTAATGTTGATTTGATGACCAGAATTCCAAACTAAAGTTAAGATATAAATATAAAATAAAAACCCTAAGATTAAATTAACAAAATTTTCAAAATATTTTTTAAATTCAGAAAAATTCTTTTTGTATGGATCAATATGAGGTAGAAAAATAAATAAAGCTAATAGAAAAACTGACATAATAGGCATGAAAAATAGTCCAAAAGCTTTACTGGAATAACCATTGACTTCACCATTGATTCCCCAGTGAGTGGCTAGAGTGTCTGGGAAAATTTGGTAAAAATAAGTTGCTAGAACAAAAGAAATTAAAATTAAAAAGACAGGAAAAATTATTTTTATTTTATTAAACTTCATATTTCTAGTATACTACTGAAATTATGCAAGACACATCATGGGAAAAATCAGGTAAGTGGTATAAGAACATCGTTGGGGATGAGGGCCATTACTATCATCAAAAAATAGTTTTACCAAACAGTTTGAGATTATTAAAACTTGAAAAAGGTAATTCTTTATTAGATTTAGCCTGTGGACAGGGAGTTTTAGAGAGACAAATTGGAGAAGAAATTGATTATGTGGGAATTGATTTATCCCCTACTTTAATTGAAGAAGCCCGACTTAAAAGCAATAAAGCAAAACATATCTTTGGAGTGGCTGATGTGAGTAAAGTTTTGCCAATTGATAAAAAAGATTTTTCTCATGCAGCTATAATTTTGGCCCTGCAAAATATTAGAAAAGCTTTTGGAGTGGTCAGAAATGCTAAGGATCATTTAAAAAGTGGCGGTAAACTTTTGATTATTTTAAATCATCCAGCTTTTAGAATTCCAAAATTTTGTCATTGGGAAATTGATCAATCTCAAAAAGTTCAATATCGAAGAGTTGACAAATATATGAAGCCAATTGAAATTCCAATTTTGACAAACCCAGGTAAAGGAGAAAAATCTGAAGAAACTTGGTCTTTCCATTACCCAATTTCGGCTTATTCTGAGATGCTTTTTGATAATGGTTTTATGATTGAAAAAATTGAAGAATGGGTTTCTGACAAAATCAGCACTGGTGGAGCTGCAGAGATGGAAAATAAGGCTAGAAAAGAATTCCCAATGTTTATGGCAATTTTAGCTAAGAAAAATTAGATTATTTTAACTTAACAAAGATTTGACAATGCCAGATTTCGGGAATCGATTTGTTATTTGGCGGATTAACGAAATAAAAATAATCGCAGTTTGGAAAAACTCGCTCAATTTCTGATTCGATAGTTTTAGTTGGTAATTCGCCATTTTTACTCCATAAAAGATAGTGTCTAACTTCTGGAATGTTTTTAATTATTCGAGAATATGGAAATTTATTAGGAGTGATTTTGAAATCATTATCACCAATGTCGTCAATTATTTTTTGAAGATGTTTTTCGCGAGTAGTGCTGTCTCGATAATCGTCATATTTTTGGTTATCTTTTGGGAAGCGAGTGACCTTATTAATACAAAAAGGAATTATATCTTTAATGGCAACTAATTCTTGCCAGTTTTTAGGGAGAACTATTTTATCGATTAAATCCATTTATGATTTTAATTGTTTTCCAAAAGCAATGCACTCTTGTTTAATATCAAGCAGAGCAAAACCTTTGTGTTGTAAAACTTTTTGAATTTTTTTACTTAATTCAACTGGATTTGTAGAATTAGCTGACTCAACTAGAACATTTGGATTAATAGCTTTAAGAAGAGAAATAGGCTCAATTGGGATATTAATATTTCCGGTTGGAGTTGATTTGGTTTTAGAACCTTGTGGAGTAGTTGGACTAGTTTGGCCAGTGGTTAAGCTGTATAGAAAATTATTGGAAACAAAAACTTTAATGTCAGAATTTGCTCTGGCGGCAGCAATTAAATGATTTAAACCTTCACCGTAGATGCCACCATCACCACCAATGACACAAACAGTTAAATTAGGATTAACTAATTTTTCACCCATAGCCATGGCAATTGAACGACCATGAAGAGTGTGAGCTCCATAAACATTTAGAAAATCAGCCATGTTTCCAGCACAACCAATGTCATAATTAATGACTAATTTATGATTTGGAATATTCAGAGCTGAAAAAGCAGATTGCAAACTGGCGTAGAGAATGTAGTTATTACAACCTGGACACCAAGTTGGAGCGACATTAGATCTGTAATTATTTAAGTTTGGCATATATTTCCTCCGGGAAGAATGGACGACCATTATCTTTAGTAATAATTTGAGTAGGATTAAAATCAAATTGAGATTTAAGCAAAGTGGTTAATTGGCTAGTGCCATTATTCTCGATGACGATAATTTCTTTAAAAGAATTAGTGATGACTTTTAAATCTGGATTGATTGGCCAGAGAGTTTTAATTTGTAGGAAAGCATATTCATCTTTATTTTTGATTGATTTAAGAGCTTCTAGAATCACACCTTTAGTTGAACCCCAGCTGATGATTAATTTTTTGGCTTTATCGCTGCCAAAAAAGGTTGGTTTTGGAGTTAATTTTAAAGCAGTTTTAAGTTTTTGCATTCTTTTTTGATGCATTTCACTAGCTAAAATTGGATCTTCGGTTGAAAAACCAACTTCATTATGTTCGTAACTGTTGGCTAAAAATTCACCACCGATAGTTCCTGGAATTGTTAGAGGAGAAACTCCAGTTTTAGTGTTTAAATCATATCTTTTAAAATTTTGGATTGGTTTTTTAGAAATTTCGCCACTTTTAATGTTTTCTTTTTCTTTAGATAAATCTTTAGTGTTAGAACTTGATTCACCTAGAAATTTATCACTAACAACAATAATTGGAGTTTGGAGTTCGGCGGCTAAATTTAGAGATTCAATTCCCATTCCAAAAGATTCATCAAGATCTCCTGGGGCAATGACAACTTTTGGAAATTCACCATGACCGGAATAAATGGCGTGGAGAAGATCAGCTTGAGCAGTCCAAGTTGGAAGACCAGTGGCTGGGCCAGGTCGAGAAACTAGATAATAGACCATGCCAATTTCGGCAACACCACAATAGCTGATAGCTTCATTCATTAAGGCAAAACCACCACCTGAACTTCCGGTGGCAGCTCTGGCACCAGCAAAAGCAGCACCAGCAGTCATGTTGGCAGCAGAAATTTCATCTTCTGGATGAATCACTTTAATGTTAAATTCTTCCTGTTTAGTGGCTAAAAAGTGGAGAGTACCAGTGGCTGGAGTCATTGGATAAGCGGCATAAAAATTGATTCCGGCTTTGATTAATCCCCAACCGAAAGCTTCGTTACCATCATAAAAACCAGTGTTTTTTTGTTTTGTTTTTACAGAAGTAATATTTTGTTTGTATTTAGAAAAATTATCTTTGGCATATTTATAACCAGCATCAAAAGCTAACAAATTTATTTCACTAAACTTTTGATAGGATTTATCTATTAATTTTTTGGATAAATTAGAATCTAAATTGAGAAGATAGCTGACGACACCGACACAAATAGTGTTAGAAACAACTAAACTTCCAACTTCATTAGCTAATTCTTTGAGAGGCAGATATAAAAAATTACCCTTCTTTTCGGTTATTTCTTTTAAATCTTCATCAACAAAAATAAGTGAATCTTTGGTGAATTCATCGGTGTGAGTTTGCCAGTGGTTTGGGTTAATGGAAAAGAAAAAATCGACATTGTAGTGTGGGGCAAAAACTTTTTCTCGAGAAAAAGTGATTTGATAAGCATTGTGGCCACCTCGAACTAGAGAGGGATATTCATTATAGTCAGTGACAAAATAGCCAGAATCAATGAGTATTTTTGAGATTAATTGACCACCTGATTTAATTCCGAATCCAGCCAGACCAGCGATTTTTAAAGTAAAAGTTTTTTCAAACATCTTTATATTGTACTATAAAAAAAGCTTTAATTTGCTTTTATTTTTACTTATGATAGACTACAAGCTGATTTGGTTGCCCTAAGAAACACACGATAAGTTGTGTATTAATAAATAATTTAGGGCCATATTGAATCCGGGTTGCGGCCTTAGGATTTGGTCCATTATCTAAAAATTATTTATGTACAACAACAGTAATAGAAATAGCTCGTCTCGATTTGGACGAAATAACAATAACAATTCTCAATCACATGGTGGTGGATTCAGCCGTTTTGGCGGATCTAGAAGTAATGGTCCACGAAGAGGTGGTAATGGCGGTGGAAGAGGAAGATTTGGTGGTAAAGCCATTAATCCGGCTTTATTCGTTAATAAAGCAACTGAGATTACTACAATCGAAGAAACTCAAACAGTTAATACTTTTGCCGATTTTAAATTAAACCCATCTTTAATGGCTAATGTCGTTACTAAGGGTTATATTAAACCAACCCCAATCCAAGACCAAGTTATTCCATTAATTATGGAAGACCGAGATGTTTTGGGAATCGCTAACACTGGAACAGGTAAAACTGCTGCTTTCGTGTTGCCTTTAATCCACAAAATTTTAAACAATCCTAATCGAAGAATAATTATTTTGGCTCCAACTCGTGAGTTGGCCCAACAAATTAAACAAGAAATTAGATCATTCACTCCTGGTTTAAGAGTCTATATAGCTTTGGCTATTGGTGGATCTTTTATTAGAGAACAAATTATTGATATCCGAAGAGGACCACATATTATTATTGGTACTCCTGGAAGAATCAAAGATTTAGGACAAAGAAGAGTGATTAATTTCTCTACTCTAGATACTCTAGTTTTAGATGAAGTTGACCGAATGTTAGACATGGGTTTCATTGATGATATCAGATCAATTGTTGATCAAATTCCAAAAACTCGACAAACATTGTTCTTCTCTGCAACTACAACTCCAAGAATTGAACTTTTAATTAATACTTTTTTAAACAATCCAGCCAGAGTTTCCGTTAAAACTCAAGACACTTCTTCACACGTTGAACAAGATGTCGTTAGAGTCGCTAGAGCGAATAAAGAAGAAGCTTTACACCAATTATTAGCCCAACCTCAATTCAAGAAAGTTTTGATTTTCGGAGCTACAAAAATGATGGTGGAAAAAGTTTCTGTTAATTTAGTTAACAGAGGTTTCAACGCTGCTTCTATCCATGGTGATAAACCACAAAATAAAAGACAAAGAGTGCTTCAAGCATTCAAATCAAGTGAAATTAAAATCTTGGTAGCTACTGATGTGGCCGCTAGAGGTCTTGATATCGCCGATATTAGCCACGTAATCAATTATGACCAACCTGCTAACTATGATGATTATATTCATCGTATTGGAAGAACTGGACGAGGTGATTCAAAAGGTTTTGCTTTGACTTTTGTCGAAAGCCAATATTAAAGACTTTATTTAGAAAGTATCCAGTCTTTAACATCTTTCATCAATTCAGCACATTCGGCTTGTAAAATACCACCAGCTATTTCCATTTTTTGGTTATTAGGCAATATTAATCTTTTGGCATGGTCGATGGCATGATAGTCTGAAATTTCATATTTGTTTTGAGGGATATCTTCTTGATAGGCTCCAAAAACAATTCGAGTTAAACCAGCCCAAGCAGCGCAAGCAAGACACATAGAGCATGGCTCAACAGTTGAATACATGGTGCAACCAGAAAGATCAAAAGTCTTTAGTTTTTTAGCGGCTTCATTAATGCAATTAAGATCATTATGTCCTGATAATTCATATTCCCCGACCGAACTATGACCTTCAGAAATTATAAGATTGGCTTTAACAATAATTGAAATATTTGGGGAGATATTCTTTTCTAATCTTTGCTTTCCTTTGTTAATAACTATTTTCATGAAATCTTGATCTGTCATTTTATTTTTATTTTAAATTTATATTATCTATATTATATAGTTTTTGTGACATAACTAAAAACCCTCTCCGAATGTGGAGAGGGTTTTTTTTGATTCTTTATTGATTTGCTTAGAACATCATTGGGATTTCTTGAGCAAGGAATGGGTCGAAAACTATAGTTGCAGGATTTGATACTACTATTTTAGATAGAATTTCTGATCTAACTGCAGTTCCCCACCAGTTGTTCATAATATTAAAAGTTGTGTTTGAATTACCAAACCCTTGTTTAACAATGTCAGCATTACCAACAATGTTGTTCCAATTAACTGTGTTGTTTTCAGATGGGGTAGCCATCCACATAGCATCAACTTGGAAAGCTTGAGCATTGTTTAATATCTTGTTATTAGTAACATTATTATTAAAAGACCCATAGAAAGTTATAGCTTTCTTTGAATTTTTTATAGTGTTACCGCTGACTGTATTATTATCTGATCCAAAAAGATTTAGAGCCATACCTTTAGTTGAGATAATGGTGTTACCTGTGAATTGGTTATTATCACAGTTTTCAATAGCACCAACAGCATCACTGACATTAGTTATAGTGTTGTTTTTGATAGTGTTATTAGTTGAAGCTTGGTCTTTGGTACCGCCGGTGGTGAAATATTCGTTGTTTTGAATCAAAATTCCATACCAACCACTGTTAGTTATGATGTTGGAATCAATAACGTTATAATCACTATCACGTAATTCTATACCGTAAAAATTGTTTGTAAGAGTGCTTCTTTTAATAGTGTTATAAGCAGAAGTTAGGGTGATTCCGGCTTTACCAAAACCAGCACCTTGAATAGTGAAACCATCGATAACAGTGCCAGCACCGGTGACTGTAACTACTGATTTAAGTGGGAAATTAAAATTATTGGTGTCTTGGCCATCAATAGTACTAGTACCAAGTTTTTGAGCCATTTTAATCCCACCCTTCATAATAATCTTTTTGTTGATTACGACTTTTTCATTGTATGTTCCTGGAGCAACCCAAAGAGTATCACCGATACCCATCATGTTGACTGTGGTTTGGATTTTGTTGAAACAGGTAACGTTAGGAGCGGCGGTTGGATAAACCATTGAACAGTTTTCTAGAGTAGCTGGATTGACTGTTACGAAACTACCTCTTGCGAAAGTTGGAGCAACTGACATTAAGAATAATGCGAGAGTGCTTAATAAAATTGTTTTTACTTTAATCATATTTTTATAAAAATTAATAAATTAATTTAAAAAACTAATAATGGGTGTATTATACACCTTTTTACGACCTGTCAACTAAGTTATTTTATAGGCTTGTTTTTAATATATTTTTTGCCGGTTAAAAGTTTTGTAGTGACCTCACGAACGGCAATTTTAGGAAGAATCTCAAGATTTTTGTCTAAATATTTGGCAACTTCTTGTTGATGATTTTTAATTAAAGACCTTAAAATCCAAGAAACAGCTTTGGTGATTAAAATGTCTTTTTCTGATTTTAATTTATCAATATTTTCAAAAGCCAAAAAAGAAAGTTTTGAATCAGCAGATAAACGAACTGGTTTTGTTAATAAAACTAAACTCGCACGACGTTTGTGAACATTTTTATCAGTTGATAATTTTTTAATTAATTTTTGCCAATTTGGCCAATTAGACAAAAGATCAATGTCTGTGAAAGCCATTTGACAAAGAGTGTCAGTTTCAGCCCAACCATGGACATTTTCTAACCAAGAATCAAGATAGTTAACATCAAACTGTTTTCTAAATTCAGGTGAAAATTCAATAATTTTGGCGGCAATATTAATTTCGTCGTGGGATTCTCCTCTATAAAGTGAATCTATTAATTCCACATATTGATCTAAATCGAATTGATTGACCTTAGTAAAACCTTTGGCGATTTGACGAGTATCTTTGGTGTTGAGATGATAGGAAACTTTGTCGGTACCAACATATTTGAGACCAAAACCTTCCCTATTAGGAACTTCATTGCCAGAATATTTTTTAATTTCTTTTAAAATTTCTTGATGAAAATTATTTTTGACCATTTTAGTTAAAAAGAATAAATTATTTTTTCAAAATTTATGATTTTATTATTTTTATCAACTTTAATTCCTTCTTTTTTGTAGAGTTTGGCCCGCCATTGATTATATTTTGGATCGTTCCAGATTTTGCCATTGGAATAGACAATTCGATGAAAAGGAATTTCATCAACTTCGCTAGATTTGCCAAGAATTTTAGTAATCATGCGAGAAAGCATGGGATGGCCGCCGGCGGCGGCAGCTAAAAGACCATAAGTGGTGACTCGGCCTGGTGGAATAGTAAGGGCTAATTCAACTACTTTTTTAGAAAATCCACCTGGTTTTTTCATAAATTATTTTCCCCTATAAACTCTTTTGAATTCTCGAGATTTTCAAAAAGTTTGGCTTGTATCCCAAGAGCGGCAGCGGCATCAACGTTATCTTGAGAATCATCAAAATAAATACATTTTTTTGGATCTAAATTATTTAATTTTAAAATATTTTCAAAAGCTAATGGATCTGGCTTAACAAAACCGGTTTCGGATGAAAAGTAGACTCCGTCAAATTGGCTAAATAATTCTGGAAATTTTTGACGATAATATTGAACTCTTTCTTTTAGACTATTAGATAAAATAAAAATTTTATAATTTTTATTTTTTAAATCTTTGGCAAACTGCAACATTTTTGAATCAATTATGTCCATTGAAAACCAAAGGTTAAAAAACTCGTCTTTATTTATCTTTAAAAGATCAGTAATTGGATCCCACAAATTTTCTGGCATTTCTTTAGAAGTTCTGGCAATTTTGAGAGTCTCTTTAAACTTGTTCCAAAATAAATCTTTGTCAACATTAAATTTGTTTGCAACTAGTTGACTTAATGGTTGCTGACTAAATAAAAAAACTCCATTTAAATCAAAAATTATGGCGTCGATGTTTTTCATTTTTTATCTTTAAAATATTTTTTACCTTTTAGTTTATCAGGTAATAAATCTTCTTTGGAATACATTTCATAACCTTTGCCATAATTTAATTCTTCCATTAATTTGGTTGGAGCGTTGCGAAGATTTAGTGGGATTGGAAGATTTCCACTTATTTCAACTTCTTTTTGAGCTAGGCCAATGGCATCATAACAACTCCTGTTTTTAGGTGATTTGGCAAGATAAATAACTCCATGGGAAAGATTAATCCGACATTCTGGATAGCCAATTATTTCCACTGCTCTGAAAACTTCATTAGCTAATATTAATGCTGAGGAATTGGCAATGCCGATGTCTTCACTAGCAAAAATAACCATTCTTCTGGCAATGAATTTTGGATCTTCACCAGCACTAATCATTCTGGCTAGATAATAGAGAGCGGCATCAGGGTTGCTGGCCCGCATTGATTTAATGAAAGCAGAAATGGTGTTGTGGTGTTCATCCCCTTTTTTATCAAACCTTAGAAAACTATTTTGGAGGGTTGATTTAAGGCTTTCTTTGTCTAGTTTTTTGTATAGAGTGTAGGCATTATCAATCATGGTCAAAGCCTGGCGAGCATCACCATTGGCCATTTGAATCAACCAATCTCTGGCATCTTTTTTGATTGTAGTTTCTAGAGTTTTGACAGCTCGATTAATAATTTCAACCATTTCAGTTTCTGAAAGTTCTTTTAAGGTGAAAACTCGACATCGAGAAAGAAGTGGCGAAATAATTTCAAAACTAGGGTTTTCGGTGGTGGCACCGATTAGAGTCAGAACTCCTGATTCAACATATGGTAATAAAAAATCTTGTTGGGCTTTATTAAAACGATGAATTTCATCTAAAAATAAAATAGTTTTTTGAAGTGGAAGAGCTGATTTAATAATTTTTCTGATTTCGTCTTTACCAGAAGAAACAGCTGATAGTTCAAAAAGTTGAGCATCAATTTCTTTAGCTAAAATTTTAGCCAGAGTTGTTTTCCCTACCCCTGGAGGACCCCAAAAAATCATGGAAAAAATTTGTTTAGATTCAATGGCTAGACGAAGAGGTTTGTCTTTACCAACTAAATGAGATTGACCAATAAATTCATCTAAATTTTTTGGACGGATCAGAGCGGCTAGTGGTTGTTGAGTAAACATGTTTGGGTTTTATTTGGTTAACTAGATAGTTATAACTTTTATGAAAAACAAAGTCAAATCGTTGATATAATCTAATAATGCCTAAGCTAAGAATTTTAATACTAATCTTTATAGTTGTTTTCGCTTTTATTGGGGCTGTTTTGGTTTTTAGACATCCTATTAAAAAGAAGATCGTTAATAAAATAGAAAAAAATATTCCAGAAAAGATTTTGTCTAATCCGACTGTTTTGCCTACTAAAAGTGTTGAAGATGTTAACAAACTCTATGGACCATGTTTTAAGATTAGTGTTTTGATGTATCATCATATTGAAGAAGATGTTGACGCTAAGGCAAAAAAACAAAGTAGTTTGAATGTGAGTCCAGATTTTTTTAGAAAACATCTAGAATATTTAAGAGATAAAGGCTATCGAGTGATTGAACCAAAAGATTTGATTGCTATTCTAAATGGAAGTCAAAAAATAGGTGGGAAATTAGCAATGATTACCTTAGACGATGCTTACAGTGATAATTATTCAAAAATGTATCCTATCTTAAAAGAATTCGGATATAAAGCGACAATTTTTACTCCAACTGGATTAGTTAATAACCCTGATTATTTAAGTTTGGATCAAATGAAAGAAATGAAAGATTCGGTTTATTTTGCAAACCACACTTGGTCACATCATAGTTCAGCTGGGACTAAAGAAGTTTTAGATAAAGAAATTGGGACAGCTGACTTGCAACTATCTGAAAATGGATTCAACCCAGAAAAAATATTTGCTTATCCTTATGGTAACCCAAGTTTGGAAGCAATTAATGTCTTAAAAGAAAAAAAATATAACATAGCTTTCACCACTAAACACGGTAATATTTTGTGTAGAGGTAAAGCATTGGAGTTGTCTCGAATTAGAGTTGGTAATGCTCCATTGAGTTCATATGGTTTATAATTTGAAAGAATGATATTTATTTTATTAGCTGTCAGCCTATTATTAAGAATATTGGCATTGAATCAATCGATTTGGTTAGACGAAGCAGTTTCAATTAGTGTGGCCAGTCATTATTTCTTTTTAGACATTCCTAGACTATTCTCAATTTCAGATTTTCATCCACCTTTATATTATATGTTTTTAAATTTGTGGGCAAAAGTTTTTGGAACTGAAATATTCACATTAAGATTGTCTTCAGTTTTATTTTCATTAATAACTATATTTTTTACTTATTTAATTGGTAAAAAAATTAAGGATAAAAAGATAGGATTATTGGCTGCACTATTATTATCAATAAATCCCCTCTTTGTTTATTTTTCTCAAGATTTAAGAATGTATTCAATGGCGGTAATGTTTTTGACTATAGTTTTGTATAACTTTATTAAAATAATTAAAGATAAGAAAATAAAAATAGGAAATATTATTGGCTTTAATTTGTTTGCTTTTTTGAGTTTTAGTTGTTTTTATGGATCAATATTTTTATTAGCAGCTTTGGCAATTTATTTATTAGTTAAAAGAAAATTCAAATTATTTTTTATAACTAATATTGGAATAGTTTTGGCAATCGGACTTTTGTCTCCATTATTATTTACTCAAATTAAAAATTCTAGATCGATGTTGGCTCAAGTAGTAAATTGGCATTTGGTTCTAGGTCTGCCAAATTTGAAAGATGTTTTATTAATACCTTTGAAATTTAGTGTTGGAAAAATTAGTTTTTTCCCAAAGAATTTGTATTATTTAGTGGCTGGGTTGTGGACCTTGATAGTTTTTATTTTTACCTTTAAAGGATTTTTGAAAAATAAAATATTTGGATTTTTATTTATAGTTCCAATAATCTTAGGGTTTGGTTTTTCGTTTTTCTCACCATTAATGCAATATTTTAGATTTATATATTTATTACCAATTTTAAGTTTAGCTTTAGCATTTGCTGTTAATAAAAATTGGCAAAAGATATTCTTGATTTTAGGCTTTGGAGTTTGGACTTTTGTTTATTTATTAAATCCAGCTTTCCATCGTGAAGACTGGAAAAGTTTGGCTAATAATCTAGATAATACTAAAGCCTTATATATTATAGAATCAGTTTCAGACCCAATTAAATATTACCGACCAGATGTGATCATTAAAGATTTGAAAACTAGAAAACCAAATGAAAATGAAATTAAAGTAGTTTCTTATGCTGAAGCAATCCATGGATTTGATCATGTGGCTTCATTAAAAAGTTTTGGTTACACAAAAATAGGTGAAGAAAATTACAGAGAAGTGACTTTGGAAACTTGGAAAAATTAAGGCCTGTTTTTTAAAAAATTTTAAATTATAATGGTTAACATGAAGTATATTTTTGTATCTGGTGGAGTTGTTAGTGGATTAGGAAAGGGAATTACTGCCGCTACTATTGGACTACTACTTAAGTCAAAAGGTTTCAAAATTACTAACATTAAAATCGATATGTATTTGAATGTTGATGCTGGAACCATTAGACCACAAGAACATGGTGAAGTGTTTGTGACCGAAGATGGAATGGAGACAGACCAAGATTTAGGAAATTATGAAAGATTTATTGGAGCAACTTTAAGAAAAGATAATTACATCACAACTGGACAAGTTTATAAAGCAGTAATAGATCGAGAAAGAGCTTTTGGTTATGAGGGAGAAGATGTTGAAGCAATCCCCCATGTGACTGATGAAATTATTAATCGAATTAAAAAAGCTGGAAAAATAAACAAGGCAGATATAGTTATTATTGAACTAGGTGGAACTGTTGGTGAATACCAAAATGGACTATTTTTTGAAGCTAGTAGAATATTGAAATTTAAAGAACCGAAAAATGTTTTGCAAATCCATGTAACTTACTTACCATTTTTGAAAAATATTGGTGAACTTAAAAGCAAACCAGCTCAACAATCAACTCATCTATTAAATGCTATGGGAATTCAAGCTGATTTTTTAGTGGCTCGAAGTGAACAAGGGATTGATTTAAAGAGAAAAGAGAAATTAGCAATGTTTTGCAATGTCGAACCAGAAGGAATAATCCTTAACCCAGACTTAGATAGTGTCTATAAATTACCAGCTTATTTTGAAGAACAAAAATTTGCAGAAAAAATATTAAAAAAACTAAGTTTAAAACTTAAAGCTTCAGCTCCAGGATTAAAAGAATGGAATAAATTTGTAGAAAATAAAGAGAAGTCAGTCAAAAAAGTTAAGATTGCTTTAGTTGGAAAATATTTTGTGACTGGTGATAATAAATTAACTGATTCTTATGTGTCAGTCATTGAAGCTATTAAACAAGCGGCTTGGACCCAAAAATTAGTTCCAGAATTAGCTTGGATTAATAGTGATGATGTGGAAAATAAAAAAGTAAGTTTGAAAGGTTATGACGGAATTGTAGTTCCACAAGGTTGGGGAACCAGAGGAGCTGAGGGAAAAATCATAGCAGTTAAATATGCTAGAGAAAATAAAATCCCTTATTTAGGTTTATGTTTTGGAATGCAAATGGCAGTAATTGAATTTGCTCGCAATGTGCTTGGGTTAAAGAATGCTAATTCAATTGAAGTTAATAAAGACACTAAATTCCCAGTTGTCTATATAATGCCAGATCAAAAAAAGTATTTAGAAAAAAAACAATATGGTGGCACAATCCGTTTAGGTTCTTGGCCATGCAAGTTAGTTAAAAAGACAAAATTAGCAGCGGCATATGATAAGTTTGGGAAAGGAGAAGAAATGCCTTGGAATAATTCCAATGGATTAAATGTGGCTCCAACTGGCATGGATAATATTATTTACGAAAGACATCGACATCGATATGAAGTGAATAATGATTTCAGAGAACAACTAGAAAAAGCTGGGTTAGTTATTTCTGGAACTTCACCTGATGGCAGATTAGTTGAAGCGGTTGAAATAAACAATCATCCATTTTTTGTGGCTACTCAATTTCATCCAGAATATATTGCTAGACCATTGACTCCACACCCAGTTTTCATGGCTTTCTTGGAAGCTGTGGCTAAGAAATAAATTATTATCGAATATTTTTGATTTGGTTATTTATCTTATCTGAAAGAGATTGTTGTTCTTCAAAGAGTTTTCTATCTTGATAGGTATAATCTGTTTCTGGTTTTGACAACCATAAATTTGAAGACATTTTTTTAACTATAGCGCTGATGTTAGTGATTCTATTGCTAATAATTTGATTAAGTCGGTCGACATCACTTTTATTGTTATTATAAAAATCAACTTTGTCTTTTAGAGATGACCACCCTGTTTGGACTTCTTTTAAATTATTTAAATTATTTTGCCAAGCTTGAATATCTTCTTTTTTATAATTTGGAGGAAAATAACCAGCTAGATGTTGAACAATAACTTGGGTTGGACAACCATTGATTGAGCCTTCGACAGTGGCAATTCCAATGTCCTGATAATCTTTATTAAGCATGAATTTTTTAGAAGAGGCAAATTGAAAATAGTTATCGACCAGTTCTTGGGCATCATAATAACCACTGGTTGGGACTTCTCCATAGACAATGTTTGAATAATTAGCATCACTTACAGCCTTTTCTATTGTGTATCCACTTCTGGTGGCTTCAAAAGAAAAGTCATCAAATTTTATGATGTTTTGTGCCCTAAGTTCGGCTGATTTATTTAGTTTTGGATTATATTTTAGTTCTTTTAAATTAGCCTCTTTTCGTTTTTGATTTAAGAGATCCACATATTCTTGTGGGTCTAGTTTAATTTTTGCAGAATTTTTGAAGTCGTTGGTGGTGTCATGCCAATTTTTGTCTAGAGTCCCAATTTGTTTTGAGAGTGGAATGACATGGCTAATATCTTTGAAATCAATTAGACCTAGCTCATAACGAGAATCGCTGCTGCCTTTACGATTGTCCCCCATCACAAATAATTTTCCTTCTGGAATTTTTAGGGAATGGCAATCTGACAAAAAATTACCGCCAAAAGTTGATCTGGCTAGGGCAGTGTATGGTTCTTTTAAAGGTGAAGAATTTAAAATTATGAGCGCATCTCTGATTTCAATAGTGTCGCCTGGAAGAGCAATTACTCTTTTTATATAACCACTTTCCTTTCCATATAGTTCTTTGGTGTTTTTTTTAGTTTCTTCATTTTCAAAAGCAACAATGTCTCCGTGGCCAATTTTATAATCAAAAAATGTTTTATCAAATAATTTAACGCCACTAGGATAGACCATCATTTTAGTGGTTGACTCATGTTTTGGGAAAGTTGGATACATAGAACCAGTTCCAGAGATAGGAACTATTTGTTCTTTAAAAAAGAAATTAAAAATAACTAAAGTTATTAGAGATAGAAATATTAGAGTGACAAAAAATCTTGCGAAGAATTTGAACATGATTTATTTTACTTTTTTTTGCTTACTTTCTTTCTTTTTGTCTAGTTTATCTAGGCCTAGAACCTTGACACCAAAGTAAACAATCAAAGCAATAATGGCAAAATCAATGACACTACTAAGGAAAGTTCCCCACATGATTTTGGCTGAACCAATTTGGAAAAAATTTGATTTTAGGTCGCCAGCCTTGCCGATTAGGATACCAAGAGATGGATTGACTATGTCGTTGACTAGAGAAGTGACCATCTTGGTGATGGAACCACCCATAATGAAACCGACTGCTAAACCGACTACTCCTTGTTCACGAATGAATTGTAAAAAACCTTTCATAATGAATTAAAGCAATATAAAGATTCTATGTCAAGCAATTTTTCTAAAATAGGATACAATATACATTGTAGATATTTAGAAAAGATCTACAGTAGTTAAATATTTTAAAAACAATGGCTAAAAAATTGTATGTCGGAGGATTATCTTTTGATACTACCGACGAAGCATTAGGAGCAGCATTTGCTCAAGCAGGAACAGTAGTTTCTGCAATCGTTATTAAAGACAAGTTCTCAGGAAGATCTAAAGGATTCGGATTCGTAGAAATGAGCACTGATGAAGAAGCTGAAGCAGCTATTCAAATGTGGAACGACAAAGAATTAGACGGTCGAACTGTTAAAGTCAATGAAGCTAGACCTATGGAAGACAGACCTCCACGAAGAGATAATTTCTCAAGAGGTGGTTCTGACAGCCGAGGCGGTTTTGGTGGCGGTAATAGATCCAGATTCTAATTAATCTCGACTAATAAATGAATAACGGGGTACTGTAAAAAGTACCCCGTTTTTTTTGGCCAAAAAAAACCCCTTAGAAATTTGGTATAAAACCATTTTTAAAAGGGATTCGTTTAAAATAACAACTTTTTTTACTTTCGAGATTTCTTGATTTGATAGTCTGCTTCTTCAACTAATTCTGGTGCGATACCAATATAGTTTACAGGAGTCAAACCCATCAGTCTTTCTTTGATGTCTGATTCTAATGGAAGAGTTCCAATATATTCTTGATACTCTTTTTTGAAAATATACTCACCACGGAAAAAGTCTTTTACAAGGCTGTAGGCATCCTCAACATTTGAATATTTTTTCAAAATTAACTGAACTGGTTCAGACAATATAGCCCAATTTTTAGCCAAAGCAGCTGAAGTTGCTTCTTCATTCAGTGAAACTTTACTTAAACCTTTCATAGTACTTTTACAAGCAACTAAAATGTGAGCTAAAATTGTTCCGAGATTACGCAATGTTGAGCTGTCAGTCAAATCTCTTTGAAGACGAGAAATTTGTAACTTGTTAACAAATCCAGAAATAATTGAATTTGCCATTTGCAAGTTTGCTTCTCCATTCTCGAAGTCAATTGGATTTACTTTTTGAGGCATTGTTGATGATCCGACTTCCCCAGCTTTCTTTTGTTGTTTAAACCAGTCATCGGAGATATATCTCCACATGTCTTGACATAAATCCACTAAAATTCCGTTGATTCTTTGTAAAATTTGCAAACATTCAACAATGTCTTCCGGCGCATTGATTTGGGTTGTAAATAAATTAAGCTCTAAACCTAATCTTGAAACATAAGTTTCAGAAAAAGGAAAAAGATTAATATTTGGAGCGATAAAATTAATAGCGTTATAGTTCCCTACTGCTCCGTTAATCTTACCCGTCAACATGAATTTTTCTAATTTTCTATTTTCTTTATTTAACCTAACAGCAAAATTAGATAGTTCTTTCCCAACCGTAGTTGGAACAGCAGCTTGACCATGAGTTCTCCCTAGCATTGGCATCCTTGAAAGTTCTATTGCCATTTTCATAAGTGAATCAATGATTTCGTCAATTTTAGGAACAATAATTTCATCCTTTGCATCTTTAAGTTGCAACCTATAACTAATATTATTAATGTCCTCAGATGTCAAACAAAAATGAAAATAGTCTACTAAATCACTAATAGAAGTACTTTTAAAATGCTCTACTAGCCAAGATTCAACTGCTTTAACATCATGATTTTTTTCTTTCTCAAGTTCTTTGATTCTCATCATGTCCTTTAAAGTTATCCCTTTAGAAATAACTTTTTCTATAAGTTTCCTTTCAAAAGATGTTAATTTCCTAGTGATGCCATAATCTGACAACATTAAAAAGTAAACACATTCTGCTTTAATTCGACGTTGAATCAATCCTCCTTCGCTCATGATTGGTGATAACTCCTCTACCTTCTCTGCATAACGACCGTCTATTGGACTAATCGCCATTAACTGTGTACTCTCTTTACTCATAAAACTCACCTTTCCTCTCTTCTTTCTCGATTTTTTTTGTTATTTTAACGTGCCGCTGGATTATACTAAAATTTTGCGGTAAAATCCATTTCAAATGAAAGAAAGTGGTCGAATAAATATGCGAGAGGTTCACTCTGAATTTGCCCAGAGTCAATATGGTGAAATATTATCGAGAAAAATTAGATTTGATAGATATAAACTACCAGAAATCGATAACCAGAATTGGGAAAAATTATTAGGTAAATGTGACATTAATAATCTAGATCATATTTTATTTACTTACGGGATAGCTAATTTATTTGTCAGAAATTGTGATTTTAATGAAGATGAAAAAGAATTAATTCTTTTGGCGGCAATAATTCATGACCATGGTGAAGCAATTAATGATGATATAAATTATGATTTTAAAACTGAAAATGATGAGAAAGAAGAAAAAGATGTTTTGAAAAAAATAACTGAAGAGTTATATGGAAAACATGGTGATAAATTGGCAGAAAAAATTAATATTGCGATTGATGAAATTATTTTTGACCCAGAATCTAAATTAGGTGAAGCTTTTAATATGGTTGAAAGAATTGGCTATATGAGAACTGCTGTTAAAGCTTGGAAAAGATCAAAAAGTGTAGGAATGGATAGTGCTTTAAAAAGTAATTTACAATGGTTAGCGGAAAATGTTTCATCCAACCAAATCCCAAAACTAATTGAAAATTCTAAAAAATATCCAATGATTGATTGGCAACTAAATAGTTGGGAAGAAAATATTTCTGAAATTTTTAATGAAACCCCAAATAACACTTTTGATAAATATGATACTAAAGAGGAAAAAGAAAAAAGAAAATTGATGTTTGATGAAGCAAAAATGGCTTGGGAAAAAAGAAAAAAAGCAATTTGATATTGGAACTGGTAATTTTTAAGTTGTAAACTATAATAAACAATCTATGAATATGAATATAAACGTAAGGGATTTTGTGTTTAAAAATATAAAAGCCTATGATGGAGATGCTTCTTTCTTAAGTGGAGCAACTTCAAAAACAAAAAAACTATGGACTGAGTGCCAAAAATTATTAAAAAAAGAAGCCGATGCTGGTGGAGTTTTAGACATTGATACTGAAACAATTTCAACTATTGATAGCCATAAAGCTGGTTATATTGATAAAAAATTGGAAATTATTGTTGGATTACAAACTGATGCTCCATTAAAAAGAGCTATTAAACCTTTTGGAGGAATTAGAGCGATTAAACATGCTTGTGAAGAAAATGGTAAAGAAATTGATAAACATGTTTTAGAAACTTTTACCAAATACAGAAAAACTCATAATCATGGGGTCTTTGACGCTTACACTGATGAAATGTTGAAGTTAAGAAAAACTGGAGTTTTAACTGGTTTGCCTGATGCTTATGCTCGAGGTCGAATTATTGGTGATTATCGAAGAGTGGCTCTTTATGGAATAGATAAATTAATTGCTGACAAGAAACAAGATAAAGAAAATTTGTTAGGTTCGATGACTGATGAAAAAATTAGACTTCGAGAAGAAATTAGTGAACAAATTAATGCTTTGGAATTGATGAAAAAAATGGCTGAAAGATATGGCTTTGATATAAGTGTCCCAGCAGTCAGTGCAAAAGAAGCAGTTCAATGGACATATTTTGCCTATTTATCAGCAGTTAAGGAACAAGATGGAGCAGCAATGAGCCTTGGAAATGTTAGTAATTTTTTGGATATTTATATTGAAAAAGATCTTAAAAGCGGATTAATAAACGAAAGTCAGGCTCAAGAATTGATTGATCAATTAATTATAAAATTGAGATTAGTTAGACATTTAAGGACTGACGAATATAATTTACTTTTTGCTGGTGACCCAACTTGGATTACTGAATCTTTAGGTGGTATGTGGCAAAATGGTCAGCATAAAGTTACTAAAACTAGTTACCGATTTTTACAAACTCTATATAATTTAGGTGCCTCTCCAGAACCAAATTTGACTGTTTTATGGTCAGAAAAACTACCTAAAGCTTTTAAAGAATTTTGTGCCAAAGTGTCGATTGACACTTCATCTATTCAATATGAAAATGATGATTTGATGAGAGATGTGGCTAAGGTTGATGATTATGGAATCAGTTGTTGTGTGTCACTTTTAAATTCTGGTAAACAAATGCAATTTTTTGGAGCCAGATGTAACATCGCTAAAGCTCTACTTTTAGCAATAAATGGTGGTGTTGATGAACTAACCGGAATTAAGATTATTGAAGGAATTGACCCAGTCAAAGGCCAATTTTTGAACTACCAAGAAGTATCGAAAAATTTTAAAAAAACAATGACATTTTTGGCTGAAAATTATGTCAACACAATGAATGTGATTCATTACATGCATGATAAATATTATTATGAACGATCACAAATGGCCCTTTTGGACACTGATGTTAATCGAGTGATGGCTTTTGGATTAGCTGGCTTATCAGTGGCAGCAGATTCTTTGTCAGCTATTAAATTTGCTAAAGTTAAAACAATAAGAAATGAATTAGGAGTCACAACTGATTTTGAAATCGATGGAAACTTCCCTAAATATGGGAATGATGATGATAAAGTTGATTCTTTAGCTAAATGGATAGTCGAGAATTTTGATAAAGAACTACATAAACACCATATCTATCGAAATGCGATGCCAACACTTTCAATTTTGACAATCACTTCTAACGTCGTTTATGGAAAAAAGACAGGAACTACACCAGATTCCCGAAAAGTCGGAATGCCGTTCGCTCCGGGGGCAAATCCGATGCATGGACGAGACACTTCTGGCGCAATTGCTTCTTTAAATTCAGTAGCTAAAATTAGTTATAAAAATGCTAGAGATGGAGTCTCAAATACTTTTACTGTTACCCCAAAAAGTTTAGGTAGTAGTCTAGAAGAACAAATAGATAATTTGACTACCTTATTGGATGGATATTTCAAAAAAAGAGCTCACCATATTAATGTGAATATTTTAAATAAAGAAACTTTGCTTAAAGCCATGGAAAGTCCTGAACTTTATCCTCAATTAACTATCAGAGTCTCTGGTTATGCGGTTAACTTTGTGAAATTGAATCGAGAACAACAAATGGAAGTTTTGGCTAGAACATTTTTTGAAAGCATGTAGTTTTATGAAAATACACTCAATTGAAACATTTGGGACTGGTGAGGGACCAGGAATTCGTCTGTTAGTTTTTACTCAAGGTTGCAACTTTCGCTGTAGTTATTGTCATAATCCAGATACTTTTGAAATTAATGGTGGCAAGGAAATGAGTGTTGATGAAATTATTAAAACAGCTTTAAACCAAAAAGAATATTTTGGTGAAAAAGGTGGAATAACTGTTTCTGGTGGTGAGCCAACTTTGCAAGTTGAAGAAATGATTAAACTTTTTTCTAGAGCTAAAAAAAATAATATAAACACCGCTTTGGACACTAATGGAAGTATTATTAGCGATCAAGTCAAAGAACTTTATGAATTGACTGACTTGTTAATTTTAGATGTGAAACATATTGATGATGATCAACATATAAAATTAACTGGATGTAGTAATAAAAATACATTAGAAATGGCTGAGTACCGAGAAAAGAGTGGTAAAAAAATGTGGTTAAGATATGTTTTAGTTCCAGGGATTAATGACCAAAAAGAAACTTTGATTAAGTTTGGAGAATATTTTAAAAATTATAAAAATATTGAAAAAGTAGAAATACTTCCCTATCACACCCTTGGTGTCTATAAATATAAAGAACTGGGAATTAAATATAAATTAGAAGGAGTTTTGCCGCCAACTAAAAATAGTATATTAGAAGCGGAAAATATTTTTAAAAAATATTTTAAGGCGTGTTAAAATTTAAAAATGACTAAAAGAAGCAAACAAATAATTAAGTTCGATTTTCACTGCCACACAATAAAAAGTGATGGTAAACAAAACATGGACAAGATGCTTAAAGCGGCTAAAAAAGTTGGTTTAGATTTTTTGGCAATTACTGACCACAACGCTAGTTTGGACGAAGTTGATTTTGAAAAAATTTATGAAAAATATGGAGTTAGATTAATTCCTGGATTTGAATTATCTTTGGCTAGAGGACATTTTTTGATTATTGGGATTGATTCAAAAAAAACAGATGAAAAAATTAAAGAGTGGAAATTAAAAGCAAAAAAAACAGATCGAATAGTTAAAAGAGAAACATTGAAAAATATGTTGAGGTGGTCTAGAGATAATGGGGCTTTAATTATTGCGGCACATCCTGGAATTCCAACTGGAAGACAGTCAGTTAAAGAAAAGACTCTTGGTATTTTATATAAAGAAGGTTTAATCCATGGGGCAGAAATTCATAATAATGATTTAGAAAGAAGAACTCATAGTAAAAAACTTTATAATTTTTGGCACAGAAGAGCTTCAAAATTAGTTCATAAAATAGGCATCCCAGCTTATGTCACTAGTGATGCTCATAGCATTAATCGACTAGGGTCTTATTTCAATATGATCAAAACTAATGAGCCAGAAAATATTTTGAATATATTAAAGTTGGGGAAAATAAAAATTAGACACGGGAAGATTTAAGAATTCTTGTAGTTGATTGGTTGGGAATTAGATTTATTACTTCCACAAGTTTGGCTCCAACGGATTTGGCTTGTTTAGATTTTTTATCAAAAGCTTCATCTCCAGTAGTTATTGCAATCACATTTGGTTTGATTTCCTTTATTAAAAGATCATAATCTTCATCACCACCCATTTCTGGTAGTAAAATAATACGATCAATAATTTTAAGATCTAATAAAGCTTTGGTTCGATTTTTTTGATTATTTATTGGTCGAGATGACCCTTTTTTCTTTTTTATATTTTGATCTGATTCAAGTAAAAGAAAAAGTAAATCCCCTTCTTTTTTAGCATTTTCTAAAAATGAAATATGACCGGAATGAAGAATGTCGAAACAACCACCAACTAAAACTATAGTCTTTTTAATCTCTAGGGTTTTCTTTTTCATTTTCTTTTGGGATATCTTTTTTACCTAATATTTCTTCTTGAATAGCTTTTGTTCTTTTTTCTAAATCCTCAATAGTATTTTTGCTAATTCCTTTTGGTTGATTATAGCTTGCCAAGCCTGGTGGATTCCAAGGTTTTTTATATTTTTCTTTAGTCATAGTTGTATTATAAATCAAGTTTGAACTTATCTTTAATATTAGTTTAAAATCTATTAATGGAAAGACTACAAATTATTTCTGAAAGATTGACTAAATCGATTGGAACACCAACTTCAATAATCATCCATACTTTTATTTTTGCAGGAATTTTTTCTTTAAGTTTTTTTGGTTATACAACTGAAGAAATTTTACTTATTTTGACAACAGCAGTTTCATTAGAAGCTATTTATCTAGCAATTTTTATTCAAATGACAGTTAATAAGGCAACTGCAACTATTGCTGAGGTGGAAAAAGATGTTGACGAAATACAGGAAGATATTGATGAAATCCAAGAAGATGTGGATGAGATCCAGGAAGATGTTGACGAAATACAGGAAGATAAAGTGATTAACTCTATTAAAAATATTGAAAAGAAAATAATTCTATTACACAAAGAAATAATAGAAATTAAAAATAAAAAATAAATTTTTATTTAAAGAACTTGGGTTTTTGCCCTGATGGATAATTCTTCAACAACTAGACGAATGAGTTTTTTTGATTTAATTTCATTTTTTTTGAGAGATAAATTCCAATCAAGACCTGGGCCAGTGTTGCCTTCTAGAAGATAAGGTTTGCCACTATTACTGATTATGAAATCAAGAGCATAGAGAGAACATTTTTTATCTAGAATTTTAGCAATTAGGTTTGATTTTTCAATTAAAATTGGTGGAATTTCTTTTTGGGAAACATAAGTTAACAAAGCTCCTTGGTGTTCATTACAGCGGAATTCACCTGATTTAGCAACTCTGATGTATGACTGAATAATTTTACCTTTTAGATAGACAAGACGAATGTCGGTGGCAGCATGACAATTATTATAATTAAAGCCTTTATCAAAATTAGTGAAAGGTTGAAGAATAAAAGAAAAATTAGGGTTTTTATTAATTGTGGCCAACATATTTTTAGAATCTCCGGATTTAAATTTATAGATTCTTTTCCCACCAGCCCCAAATCTGTCTTTCATGATTAGATCAGAACTAAAATCTTTGGGATGAGAATGATAACCAACTATTTTATTAAGAGTTTCGCAAGCGTCATTAATGCTTTCGAGAGTGTTTTCTTCTAGTGAAATAGTAGGAATGGAATGAGTTGCTAGTTTATTGTATGTAAGTTGTTTGTCAAAAAACAAATTAAAAAGGTCAGGATCATTAAAAGGTTTGACTTCGTCTGAAGAAAATAATAGTTTGCGACCAATTTTTACGTTTGGTCTGATTGGAGAAAATTTATCAAAAATTAAACTAGAAAAACAAGGTGAATTAACTTTTTGCCATTTTTTATTTTTAAAAATCCAAAAGCTTTGGCAGGAACCGGGGCCAATGATGTCGGCCGATGTAGTGAAGGCGGCTTTTAGTTTTAACTTTTCGCAAATTTCTAAAAAATAGCTGTAGACGATATTGTATGATTCATTGCGTGAACCTGATGGAAAAGGTGTTAAGTTTTCCTTTGAGCTGTCAGAAGCACTGGTAGCAATTGTTTCCGTATAAACAATGAGAACATCAAAGTAAGTTATCTTATTCATGATGAAGAAGATGTATTATACCCTATTTAAAGCTAAATTAGTCTTTGAACAATTTTTTCCTGGATTCATAGGAAAAAATTGTTAGAGTGTAGGAAACAATGTTAGCTGCAAATCTCCCAATCACTATTCCAATACTATAATTTTGGATCCAAACTGGGAACCAGTACATACAAAAAGGCAAAATAACTAGAGTGTCTAGAATTTCTGAAGGACCAAACTCGACTATTAAATTTCTGAAAGTTTTTAAAAAATTAGTGAGAGTAAATTTATTTTTCTTTAAATCACGAATGGCCATGAATCCGTAGTAACTTAAGTTTTCACTAATAGCACCAATATAGGCAGCAAAAATGCGATTATGGGTGGAAAAATAAACTAGAGTTGTGACTAGAAGAACAGTGCTGGTGGCAAAAATCTCAGTTGGCAGATATCTCCACAACCATTCTTTTATTTTTGATATTTTAAACATGTTTATGTTTTTGAATATTAGATTTTATATAATAGTATATGTTATTTTTGCTCTATTTCTTGGTTTGTTTCTTAATGTTAATTGTTCTAGGAATTGCTGGTTGGCAAATTTATATTACTTTTTTAGAGCCTGGAGCAATTTATTATCCAACAACTGATGCGAGTGTTACTGAAATGTTGAAACTTGTTAAGGCTACCCCAAAAGACACCTTAATTGACATTGGTTCTGGAGATGGACGAATTTTGATTGCGGCGGCCAGAATTGGAACCAAAGCAATTGGTTATGAAATCAATCCCCTGTTGGTTTTAAAATCGCGTCGTTATATTAGAGAAGCTGGACTGGAAAAATTGGCGACTGTTTATTGGAAAAGTTTTTGGAAAACTGATTTTAGTGAGGCAACAATTGTTACTGTTTATCTTTTCCCCCACTTAATGACTCGATTGCAAAAATTAATCGAGAAAAAAGCTAAGCATCCAATTCGAGTGGTGGCAAATGATTATGCATTTCCAAATTTAAAACCGGTCAAAACATATAAGAAAGTTTATTTATATAAATTCTAGAATTTATTGCTTGTAATTATTTGGTTCTGGAGATGGAGGTAATTTATTCGGCTCTTCATCCCATTGTTTAAAAATCTCTTTATTCATTGTAGTTTCATCATTTGAACTAAGATCAATTTTTTTATTAAGATCTTCTGGTGGACCTTTAGGTGGTTCATTGGGCGGTGGACCAGCAAAAGAATCAAGTTTTGGTTCTGGTGGATTTTTATTAAATTCTGTATACCCATAACCATCTTGTAATCTTTGTTTTTCAAGAGGGTCCATATTCGGATTAGGAGCAACTGTTATTTCTGGGTTTTTTGTTACAGGGTCTCCTACAGGCATTACTTCAGGTTCTAGTGGTTCTTTTGTTATAGGGTCTCCTGGAGGAGTTGTTTCACTAGGAATAATTTTTTTAATTAAATCTTTAAAAAAGTTAGTCTTTTCAGGGACTGAAGTAACTGGTTGTTGGAATTGTTCGCCTGTTGGTTGTTCTATCATATGTTTATGATAATATTTTATTTCAAAAAGTCAAATTATTTTTTGAACCAAATTCTATAGATAGGTCGGATGGCGAAGATAATGAAAGCAATTATGAAATAGACTGGATCGACTGATTGAACCCAAGCGGCAAAGGGTGGACATAGAACTATTGAAGCTAAAATAAAAGCAGCAACAGCTAATTTAATAAAACCAACATCCCAAAAATCTAATTTTTTGGTTACATTTTTAAGAAATTTAATCATTTTTAAATTAATTAATAATTCACCTTCAGTATTCCACTTAAGTTAGATGTTGTCAAATAAAAACCGGTTCGAGACTTCGAACCGGTTTAATTTTAAATTTAAAAAATTATCTGGAAACTGTGATTGTTGTTCCTTCAGCACTACAAGCGGTGACTGTGAAAAGATTGTTAGCATCTTTTGAAACAGAATAACCAGTAGTTGCGGCTGATCCTTGAGGATCGATAGGATTAACTTTAAGATATTTATTTGATCCTAGAACTGAAGCTATGTCTACACAAGCAGCAGCAGCGCCAGTGCAAGGAGTGGCTCCCCCAGTGGCACAAGAACCTATTTGAGAAGCAGTGGCTCCGATTCCGGCTGGAAGTGAACCTCCAGTGTCGACGACATATTGATGGATAGCAGCTAGAACAGTGTCAACATCAGTTGATCTTCTGGCATTTCTGGCATCTTTAAAACGCTTAGCTGGGTCAAGAGCCACAAAAACAACAGTTGTTAGAGCAGCGATGATTCCTATAACTACTAAGAGTTCGATTAGTGTAAAACCTTTTTTTGTATTTTTCATATTTTTTAAAAAATAATTAATTTAGTCCCTTAATAAATATAACATCATAATTAATTGAATTGTCAATTTTGATGTTTGAATCGGTGACAGTTATTAAGGTTTTGAATTTAGATTGATAGTTTTCTTTTAGTGAAGAACTTTTAAAAATTAATTCATTTAAAGCATAAGTGTCTTTATCAGCGTTGCCAGTGGCAACTTGACTTATCCCGGCAGTTTTGAAAATTGTGGCTGTTTTTGAGGCTAAACCATTTTGACTAGTGCCATTTTGAACCATCATATTCAGTTGAGCCCAATCTTTAATTATTTCTGGTTTGGTAGTTGATTCAATTATGGTTGAATCTAAAATTGGAGTTGGTGTGGCAGTTGGTTGATTTTTGACTGGAATAATCTTTGAAAAATTAGTGATTGGGTTTTTATCCTTTAAAATAAAAGTTGTAGAACTTATTATGGCAATGATGATTGTCATAATAACAATTTTTTTGAGAGAAATTGGTTTTTTGACTTTTTGAGGATTTATGGAAATATTAAGACAATCTTCATCTTTGGCATTGATGTCATTTTTTTTGATAATGCCAACAATTGGGTTTGGGTCTCTAGTCGAAGCCACAGATTCGCTTTCAATAGCCTCAATTTTGATTCCTAAACTATTTGATACTTCTTTAATCAATAATTGGAACTCAGAAACTGGAGCAAATATTTTGACTTTTTGACTTTTATCTTCTGTTTCTTCAATTTTATAATCCCAATTAAACTCAGAAAAATCTTCGGGAATTTCTGATTTAATTATCTCTAGGAGTTTATATTTAAAGTTATCATCAACAACTAGAGGTGGGTCAATAGTTTTTTCATAGAGGTAACTTATTTCATCTGCCAAAAGTAGTAGGACTTCTTGATTACTGATGTAACTTAATTCAGATTTAATTTGTTCAATATCATTAGACTCAATCTCCTTTTCTAGATTAGGAGATGATTTTTTTGATATGTCATAGACTTTTAATCCTAGCCTATGCCAATAAATTACTTTTTGTGCACTCATTACATTAATAATAGCAGATTATTGATCAAGCCAACTGGAAATCGAAATAGTTGAACCCCTATTTAGGACAACATTGATATTTAAAGGAGACATGGCTCCAGTGGTGCCGATGTTAAAATTCCAACTAGTTCCAACTTGAGAATTAAGAGTTAGGTTGCAAGAACCGAGAGTGGTGCTGATGGTCGCTGGCAGAGCATTATCTCTGTTAATTTTTATTAGTGATTCTTCGGCACAAGCGTCTAATAAATTTTGATTTTTTTTGACTTGAGAATCAAGAAGAATTATTTGACCCTTAGAAATTGAAGATAAAATCATGACTGTCCCGATCATGGTCATTAGAGAACCGAGAATTATGACAGTGATTATGGCAGCTATTCCTCTATTCATTTTGACCTCACTTCGATTGAATCACTAATTGAAGAAACAGCGTTAAATTCAGCTCGGCCAGAATTATTAATATAATTTCCAGAAATAGTGTAGTGGATGTTTTGAGTTTTGCTGTCACCTGAAGAAAGATTAGTTATTGAAAAAGCAGAAATATTTATAGTGTTACTATTTAAAGTGCACGGGCTGGTTGATGGACAAGAACCGATTGAACCAAAACCAAAACGAATGTTGCCATTGTTTAGATCAAAAACAGTTGGACTTCTTAAGGAATCTTGGGGAATTAGAGTTAGGCTGGTGGCAGTGGTTGAGGAAATTGATTTGGCATTTCTGATTTCATAATTTATTTTTTGAGAAATAAATTGAAGAGTTGAATCCATTTCTTGTTGTGAAACTGATTTGCTTTTTAAAGAAAGCATGTTGATAGACATAGTCATGAAAGCAGTTGAAACAAAAGCAAGAATGGCAACATAGATTATTATTTCGATTAGAGTTAAGCCTTGTTGTTTTTTCATATTATTTTTGCCACCAGGCGAAACCAAATGGTTTAACTGTTGACTGACCTAATGTTAATTCTAGAGCAGTTGCACCATTGGAATTTGTCCAAGTGAATGTAGGGGTGGAATCCATTATTAATCTTTTAGCAAAAAGATCTGAGCCATTATCAGTGATGCTTAGCATTAATTGATTTTTGTTTTTAGGATTTGTTGCTGATTCATACCATTTTTGAGGATTGGCAAGGTTTGGAGTGGTAGTAAAATCAGTTTGAGCAGTGAAGACCCCCCCATTCCCAACATGCCAACTCAATTTACTTTTTTTATTATCATAAATAACTACACTACGAGTAGTAGCTCCAGAAGTTAACCAACCAGTAGTCACTAATTTGGTTCCTGCTGGTGGATTTTGAACTTTAGTCATAACATTGGCAGTGTTTGTCCAAGAAGAACCATTCCAATAACCAATTTGAAGGTCTTGATTAGCATTTCCAATTGAAGCAAAAACTATTTCATCACTGTTTGGATTGGCAGATATATCTAGATTAGTGGCGTCATCGGCAAAAGTTGGTGGAGTAGTGATTGCCCCCCAAGCACAGGTTGAAGTGCCACCAGTGCAAAGACGATAGCGAACACCATTTGTGCCATTATTACCAGCTGAATTTGCCCAAACTAACATTAAATCTCCCGTTATTGATTCATAGGCTAAATCAAAATCATCGACATCTTGAGAAGTAGTGACTACTTCAAGTGAGGCTTCAGTGACGGCTGATGGTTCATTTTGGAAAGTTGATCCATCCCAAATTGCGGCTGATAAATCAGAATTAGCATCAGCCCAAATAGTAGCAATTAAATTACTACTAGTCCTTGGATCTGGATTCATCTTTACCCATTGGACAATTCCGGAAGTTCTTAGAGGATCATAATTAGTGGCACCAGACCAATTGGCACTGCCACAAGAAGTTGCCCCTGATTTAGTTCTGGAAGCTAATTCATTGGTATTAGCGGCATTAGTTGAATATAAAACAACTGCCTTACCACTGTTACTTTCATAAGCAATGTCAAAACGACGAGTGGTGGCGGTGCCACCGACGGTGGTTGACCAATCTTGAGTCCAAGTGACACCATCAAAACAATAAACATAAAGAACACCGGTGCTGGTGACCATGCCAGCAATGGCTTCGATTTTTTTAGGAGAAGTTCTGATGACGAAATTACGAGGACTGCCGACTAGGGAAGGCATGGTGCTTTCGGTGGAAAAAGTGTTGGTAGAAGTTGTGTAGCTTCGCCATGGCGGTTTAGTTGTTCCATCACTGTAGACAATTAGACCATCATAACTGACACTAATTATCGGTTTTTTCCAATTAGTTAAAACAGTGTCTAGAGAAAATTGTTTAGTGTCACCAACACTAAAATTCCAATTTATAGTTGATTTAACCAACCAAGTGTCTGGGTCAAGAGTTCCACTTAAAGCTAAATTGCCACTGCCATCACGATAGGCTGGGTTAATTGTGATTTGACGAGTATATTTGTCAGTAGTGTCGCTGGTGCCATTAAAAGTCCAAAGATTAGAACTGGTGCCAACACCTTTAGCTCCAGAAGTAATTAAATTAAAATCACGACTTCTGATTGAACGAACAGCTTCAAGACCTTCTTCAGCTAGACGATTAGCAATAGTTATTTCACCTGATTGACGATTTTGATTTAGAGCTGGGATAAGTCCAACTATTCCCCCACCAGTAATTATGGCAAAAATGGCGATGGCTAGAATAACTTCAACTAGAGAAAAAGCATTTTTTTTAATTAACATTAATTCCTCCGGCTGAATTAATGATTAAATTAAAAGTTTTATTATTGCCAGTTAAATTAATACTTTGACTAGCGTTTGGTTCGCCACGAAAGGAACTGAAAGTTACGGTTGAAAGACCACTGATGGTGACACTGTCGGGAAGAAGATAATCATCTTTAATGGTTGGAGAAGCGCAACTGCCACCAAACATTCTAATTGTGCGACCAGTCAGACAAAGACCCCAAGTTAAATTATTTTTTTTGGAAATTGAATAAGCCTGAGCTTTACGCGCAGAACTGAGTATCATATTTTTAGCACCATCTAGATTATTTTGGAGATACCATCTGGAACTGAAGGCTGAAGTGGCGGCGATGACGATCATTAAAACACCAACAGCGAGAATTAATTCAATTAGTGTGAAAGCTTTTTTGTTATCCAAGTGATCCAGTTAATTGATAGATGGGGCCGATAATGGCTAGGGCAATAAAAGCCACCATCAAACCGATAATTATTAGAATTGCTGGTTCTAGAATAGTTGTTAAATTACGAGCTGTCTCTTCAATGTCTTCATCATAGAATTGACTGACATAAAAAAGTGATTGATCAACTGAACCAGTTTTTTCACCAACTGAAATCATGTCTGAAACTAATCTTGGAAAAAGAAGTTTGCATTCTGGTTTTTTAAAAAATTCACCAATTCCATTTCCTTTTTCTAGATTATCGGAGAGTCTTTGAATTATTTTTTTATATGCCAAATTGCTTTGTGATGAGGCACATATTTTTAAACTTTCAAAAATAGGTAAACCACTTTTTACTAAAGTGCCTAGATTTCTGGCAAAAGTTGATACTTCTTTTTCGATTAAGAGTCGACCGATGAAAGGTAAATGAAGAATTTGACGATCTTTCCAAAGTCGGATTGGACCAATTTTGAAAAGGAAAAAAAAGATTAATATAACAATAAAGACTGAGGCAAAAAAGAGAATTCCATAATTTTTCATGAATTGAGCTAGTGATAAAAGCATCATAGTTGAAGCTGGGAGTTTGGCATTAAAAGCGGAAAAGAAATCGACAAGTTTTGGAAGAATAAAAAGAGAAATAAAAGTGGCAAGACCAATAGTGGCAGCTAAAACTAGACCTGGATACATTAAGGCTCCACTTATCTTTTTTTTAAGAGCAAAATCATTGGCCAATTGATCAGCTAGATAACTTAAACTTTCGTCTAGACGACCGGTTGATTCCCCAACTTTAATGATGCCTTGGTATAGTTCATCAAAATTATTGGAGTGAGCCAAAAGAGCTTCATTAAAAGAAGAACCATTGTCAATTTTTTGTTTAATTTGAGTCAAAACTTTTTTGACTTCACCTGATTTTGCTTGGTTTGAAAGATTATCAAGGGCTTCTGAGAGAGTTATCCCTGCTTTAATCATGACAGCTAGATGTTTGGTTAAAGTAATTTTTTCGACTTGTTTTATAGCCATATTTTTACATTTTGGTTACTCTAAGAATTTCTTCAATAGTAGTGACCCCTGATAGAACTTTTTTAATACCATCAGAAAGCATAGTTTGCATGCCAGCTTTAATAGCTAATTTTGCAATTTCGTCAGCTGAAAGTTTAGCAATAATGGCTTCTCTGATTTCTTGATCAATAAACATAACTTCAAAAATTCCTATTCGACCATTGTAACCAGTTTGATGACAAACTGAACAACCTTTACCTTTATAAACACGAATTGATTCTTTGGTGCCAAATAATTTATCAATAGTTTCTTTGTCAAAATTAAGTTGAATTAAATCTTTTTGGGAAATTTCTTCAGAAATTCGACATTTTTGACAAATTTGACGAACTAATCGTTGAGCGATAATGCAGTTTACCGATGAAGCAATGATGAATGGTTCAACACCCATTTCCATTAATCTAGGAATTGTAGTGGCAGCATCATTGGTGTGAAGAGTCGAAAGAACTAAATGACCAGTTAAAGCGGCCTGAAGAGCAATTTGAGCAGTTTCCTCGTCGCGGATTTCCCCGACTAGAACAATGTTTGGATCTTGACGAACTATTGATCTTAAACCTTGGGCAAAAGTTAAATTTGTAGCTGGGTTAACTTGTATTTGATTAATACCTTCAATTTCATATTCAACTGGATCTTCAATTGTCATTATGTTGACTTCCCTATTGTTGACTAGTTTGAGAACAGCATAGAGAGTTGTGGTTTTACCAGAACCAGTTGGACCAGTAGAAAGAATCATTCCAAAAGGTTTTTTGTAGGCTTCGGTTATTTTTTTAAGATCAGCATCTTCAATACCAAGAGTGGTTAAAGAAAATTGACGAGATTGAGATGACAGAAGTCTCAAAACGGCTTTTTCACCATTGGCGGTTGGAGTGATGGAAACCCGCAAATCAATTCTGTTTTTATCTATGGAAAATTGGAACTTACCATCTTGAGCTGATTGTTGTTCATCTATCCTTAGCTTAGCCATGACTTTAATTCGAGAAATTAGTTTAGAATGAACTTGAAGAGGAAAAGTTGCAACATCATGAAGAACACTATCGATTCTAAAACGAAGAGTAGATTTTTCTTCACCTGGCTCAATGTGGATGTCTGAAGTGTGGTTTTTTTCAGAATATTCCAAAATTAAATTCATTAAAGAAATTATTGGAGTGTCAGCTGAATTGCTGTCTTCAGAAGCGGCACATAATCTTTCGACTTCAGTTTCAAAACTAGTCCCTAATCTTGACTCTTTTTCTTCCCAAAAGTTTTTAATGTTTCTTGGAGTAGTGAAATAAATTTTGGTTTTAAGACCAGTTTTTTTGGTGACAAAATCTATGGAAGTTTTGTTGTCTGGGTCAGAAGTGGCAATGGATAAAGAATCAGCTTCTTTTTTAAAAATAATTATTGATTGTTTTTTGGAAAAAACTTCACTAATAAGATTTAAACAATCGTCAGTTATTTCTTGTTCATCTAGTTTAATAAATGGAAGTGAATACATGTCGGCCATGACTTGACCAATTTGTTCATCAGTGACCAAATCCATATCATAAATAACTTCAGATAAATCTTTTTTTTGGCTTTCAGTAATTTCAAAAGCTGATTTTAATTTAGCTTCATCAATGACAGCTAACTCTAGAATGTGATCATATAATTTTTTATTATCAATTATCATTTTAAGAAATTAGTTTATTAATTTTTTGAATTAAATCATCTAAAGACAAATCGCTTTTGACAACAAAATCACTTATTCCTAGAGCTTGGGTTCGGTCAATATCTTCTTTTTGACCAAGATTTGAAGCGATAATGACTGGAATAGATTTATATTTTGGATTAGCGCGAAGATTTTTAAGAGCAGTGAAACCGTCCATTACTGGCATGACTAAATCTAATAAAATTAAGTCTGGAGAATAAGTTTCTAAAATTTTTAACATTTCTTCGCCATCAACCGCAATTTGAACTTCAAAACCAGCTTTAGTTAGTTTTAAGCGATAAGCACTTCCTAAAAATTTATCGTCTTCGGCTATAAGTATTTTTTTCATTATTTTTGTTCGCTTTGAGCAAATTCTTTGACTGTTTCAATTATTTGATCAAGGCGATATTCCGCTTTTAATAAATATTTATTAGCCCCTAATGCTAACATATGATGGACTTTTTCGAGACTGGCAGAATTGCTGACAACTACTACTGGAATGTTTTTCCACTTAGGGTTGGCTTTAACTTCTTCTAAGAAATCTAGGCCATCCATACCTTTTAAGTGATAGTCGAGCCAAATTACATTTGGTAATTCTGGAAGATTTTTCAAATAATCTAGAGCTTGTTCACCGCTTGTGCAGGAAACTGGGTTTAAACCACTTAAAGTGAGTTTTTTAGTGATAGCTTGAAGTAATAATGTTTCATCTTCAACAACTAATATGGTAGAAATTTCTTTTTTCATATTTTTTATTAACTATTAATGGTTACTTCCCCTTTTTTGGCTTTAACGCCAGACATTGGTAGAGTGAACCAAAAACTGGTTCCAGTCTTTTCGTCACTTTCAAACCAAATTTTACCGAGGGATGATTCGACAATGGATTTGGCTAAATAAAGACCAAGCCCTGTTCCCTCTGTTTCTAATTTTACAATATTTTCGGCTCGATAGAACCTTTCAAATATATGGGTTTGATTTTTAAGAGGAATTCCAAGCCCATTATCACTGACTTGAGAAATGATTTCATCATCTTTTTTGGATATAAAAATAGATATTTCTCCACCCTCTGGAGTATATTTATTAGCGTTAGTTAATAAATTTTTATAGACCTCTCTGATTAGTTTTGGATCAATATTAATTTTTGGTAAATCGCTATGGATACTAATAATGACTTGTTGTTTTTTCTCTTTAATTTTATTATCAATTTCCATTAAAACATCATTTACTAGATCACCTAGATTAGTAGGTTGAGGATCAATCATTATTCGACCAGATTCAATTCGAGAAATGTTTAAAAGTGAATTAACTAGGTTAATCATTCGGTCGTTTGAGAGAGAAATATTAGTAATATATTCTTCTTGGTCTTTAGTTAATTTTCCAGCATCACCATTTAAAAGCATTTCACTGAACCAACGCATGGCTGAAAGTGGGGTTCGAAGTTGATGAGAAGCTAGAGAAATAAAATCAGTTTTCATTCTGTCAACTTCTTTTTCATGGGTGATGTCGCGCTCGATTCCGACAAAATAGATGACTTCTTCTTTGTTATTTAGAACTGGAGAAATGTTGGCTAGGGCGATGTAATCTTCACCTGTTTTTTTACGATTGTTAATTTCACCTTGGAAAGGTTTTTTATCTGTTTTGATGGTTTTCCAAAGTTTTTTATAGAAAGCTAGAGGCATTTGACCACCCCAAAGTGATTTATTACCATCTTTTTTATTAATCATTTCAGCTAGAGTGAAACCGGTGATTCTTTGAGCCGATTGATTACCATAAATAATGATTCCCTCAGCATCAGTGATGACTATATGGTCAGAGGCATTATCAACAGACATTTTGAATTTTTCGAGATCATTTTTTGATTCTTCAACATCTTCAAGAATGTTTAAAATAGCTTTTTGTTGATCTTTAATATTTTGGTTACTTTTAATGATGTCGACTGTTTGATCTTGAACTTTTTTCTCGATGCTTGAATTAGCTTCTTTAATAGATTGAGTCATACTATTAAAAGATTCAGAAAGTTGACCAATTTCGTCGCTACCTTTGATATTTATTTTATGTTCTAGATTTCCATCTTCAATTATTTTTACACCTTTTTGAAAAATACTTATTCGACTATTGATTATTAAATTTATAAATAACCTAAAAATAATGATGGCTATCAAATTTATAATAGTAATCCAAATAATAAAGTTTTGATTGGCAGCTAAAATAATACTATTAGTTGATGTAGCATCTATAACAATAGTAATATTGCCAATTTTATTTTCTGAAGCATCATAGAAAGGGAAAGCATTACAAACGAAATTTTTTAAAATTTCCTTATTATTATTATTATTATTATTATTATTATTATTATTATTATTATTATTATTATTATTATTTAGACAGCTATTAAAGACAGTTAGATTAGGATTATTTTCTTTTATAGTTGAATTTATAGGTATAAACTGGCCATATTCATCCCAATTATCTTTTAAATTAGCTGTGATTCTGGCTGATTTCCAATCATTTCTGTTTAAATATTTTTTGTCAACAACTATACTAAATTCATTGTTACTTTCTCCTTTTAATCTGTCACTTATATAGTCTATTTCTTCTCCAAATTCAACATAACCAATTAATTTGTCTCCTTGATAATAGGGACTGACAGATCTTAGGGCAAAAGCAGTTTTACCAAGTTCTAGACCAGAAGCAATGTTATTTGTTTCTTTAGATTTTTTAAAAGTAAAACGATTTATTTGATCACCAAAATTATCTTTTTGATGAACACGCAAAAAAGTTGTGCCATCTAAATTAATAAAATAAAAATGGGTAATATTATATTTTTCTTTTAATCCTTTAAAAAGAGATTCACTTTCTTGATAAAGCCCTTCCCTATCTTGTTTAACAAATAAATCTTTACATTTTTCACACTTGGAAAGAATTGTTAATGATGATGATAAAACTTTAGTGTCATTTTTGATTATATTATTAAATCTTTCTTGTGATAATGCGACAAATTTATTATTTTCATTATTAACTAATATTTTATCTGAATTAGTTTTTTGAAAATAAAGAACAGTTATAATAATAATTTGAATCAAAAAGAAAATTATAGTTAATTTATTTGATAGATTAAAAAATTTATTTTTCATTTGATATCTCCTTAATCTTTTGCTTTAATTCAATCATTTTTAGTTCGCGGTTAACCATGTGTTGATTAATTTCTTGAAGTTCTTTGGTTCGCTCTTGAACTTTGTTTTCGATGTTTTTTTGATTATCAGCTAATTTATTTGTCATGTCGTCAAAAGATCGTGATAGCTGACCTATTTCATCTTTTGATTTGGTTCCAACTTTATAATTCAAATCCCCTTTTGCAATTATTTCGATTCCATTTTTTAGCTCTTTAATTGGTTTAGTAATTTGTTGAGAAAAAATATAACTAAAAATAATTAAAATTATTAAGGAAATAATGAAACTATATAAAAATATGGTGAAAATTAAATTTGTCTTGATAAGAAATTCTGATTTGTTAATTTTAGTGATTAAACACCAACCAGTTTCAGGAATATAATTATGGGTGGACATAATATCAACCCCTCGATAATCTTTGTCTTCAACTGCCTGATTCCCAAAAATAGAAACGAAACCGGTATAACCATTTTTTATCAGATAATCGACTTCTTTTGGATCATAGCAATTTTTGGCATTTTGGGTTTCAACTTTTTTGTTTAAAATGACAGAATCACCTTCAAATAAGGATTTTGTTAAAAAATATAAATCTTTATTAATTAAAAAAGCTTCTTTAGTCTTATATAATTGACCAAAGTTAGTAAATATTTTATTAAAAACATTTGGTTCATAACGAACAACAGAAACCCCCAATAACTCCCCAGTAGTGTCATCTTTAATTGGAGCAGAAATAGCGAAATTAGCTCTATTAGTTGTTTGGGAAAGATAAATATCCTTGAAATATATTTCTTTTTGAGCATTTATAAAAAAAAGATCATTAGCTTTATCTTTACCTTCTTGATTTTTATCAGAAGAAGCAATAACTTTTCCATTTTTATCAAGTATAAAAACCTCAGACATATTTTCGTCAACTTTAAGGGTTCTGTCTAGACGATTATTAATTTTAGTTTTAATGACTTTATATTGAGCACTAGTGGTTGATTCTTTAAGAAAATCACGATAAATCGAAGCTCCGGCTAAAACTGCACTTGTTTTTTTTGATTCACCAAGATAGGTTCGAACAGTTTGGACTAAGTTTTGTCCACTAAAAGAAAGATCATTAAATAATTCATCACGAAAAATATTACTGGAATAATTGTAAATTATAAAGCTAGTTAAAGCTGAAATGACAGTGAAAATAGCGATGAATATTAAAGTTATTTTTGATGATATTTTCATTTACTATTAAGTATAGAGTTTTTTTATTTATTAATAAAGTGATAATATTAATAAGTAGTATATTTATTAATATTAATAATATGAAAAATACAAAAAAAGGATTTACATTGATTGAACTTTTAGTAGTAGTGGCAATAATTGCTGTTTTGGCAATTGCGGTTTTAGTAGCTTTGAAACCAGCTCAAAGAATGGCTGATGCTCGAGATGCTCGCAGAGCTCAAGATATTAATCAAATTTTAACTGGAGTTATGAGTTGTGCTGTTGATAAAAAAGATAGTTCTAATATGAATACTTGTCTAGGAACCCACACCGCTTCTAAAACTTATGAAATAGTTGATGGAGCCATCACAAGTGGTTGTAATACTCTTTGTGTTGGAGTTAGTGGAACTGGCGATTGTTTAGCTTTAAACACTACTTTGTCTGATTATTTCCCAAATTTACCAAAAGATCCAAGTATCTCTACAACTGGCCACACTGGCTATTCACTCACCTCTTATAGTAATGGAATGGTAGTGCTTGAAGCTTGTGCAGCTGAAAATGGTCAAATTAAAGTTTCTAGATAATCTAGATTATTTTAGACCGTGAGAAATAAAGCATTCTTTATATTTTTGATCTTCTGTCAATAGATGGTCGATTAACCAATCTTCTAGAAAGTCGACTAAATCATAACTCAAAGAGAGTACATTATCTTTATTTTTTTCTTGAATAATTGATAGTCTTTTACCAAATTCTTGATGGGCATTAATATGTTCGGTTGCCCCTTGATAGTTAAACTCTTTAAAATATTTTTCTTCAGTAGCAAAGTGGAATTTTTTATATTCTAGAAGAGAATTTATTATTTCAACAATTTTTTCTTTATTTGGGGCACTGCTAAGCATTTCGATAAGTTTATTTATAGTGGTAAACATTGTTTTATGTTGGTCATTAATAAGTTTGACTCCAACACTATATTTTTCTTCCCATTCAAGTTTATTTTTAATATCCATAAGTAAATGTTATCATTGATTATGAAAAAAATATTATTTATTGAAGATGAAAGCCAATTAGTTGAAGCTTACAGAGATAAATTTTCAAAAATTTATGAGGTAAATTTTGCTATTGATAGCGCATCAGCAATAGAAAAAGCTAAAGAATGGAAATCAGACTTGATTGTCCTTGATATATTAATTCCAGGAGAACTCAATGGAATTGGAGTTTTGAAAGAATTAAAAGCGATGGAAGAAACAAAATTGATTCCAGTTTTAGTTTTGACAAATCTAGAAGATCAAGAAGGAGTTGTTTTATCTCTAGGGGCAATTGATTGCTTAGTTAAATCAAACACGAGTTTTGAGACGGTGGAAAACAAGGTTAGAAGTATCTTAGAGTAAAAACTATTTTAGAGAGTTTGGACGGAAACTTAGCCAAGAAATTATCCAGGTGATTATAATGTTGATTATGATGATGGTAAGAATAGGAAGAGTTCTATCGATAAAAAGCATGATAGTGCTGCCTAACCAAAGGCAAGCCAGAACAGCTGTCGAATAAGGATATTTTAAAAACATTATCCAAGATTGTTGTTTCATACGATTGATCCCTCCCATGTTCTCATAATCCTATTATAAAGGCCTGGATCACTAGAATGCAAGCGTTCGAACCAACCAGCGACTGAATGGAGACTATTATCAATAGATTCATTATTATAAGAAGTATTTTGAGTTGGCTCTAAATTTTCGTTGTCTTTAAGAACTCGCTCCCAAGCTCGACGAAGAAGTTGTTTGTCACAATTTAGACGACTAATAATTTGAATAAAAATTTGAGTGCTTCTTAGGAAAGCTGGAGTTTCCATAGTCACATGAAAACCAAAACGATTATTTTTGTTTATCACTTCTGTAAAAAGATAGAGCATTCGATATTGATCTAAAAATGAAGAAATGGCAGGATCGCCACTTCTGTCGTTGAAAACTCTTGCAGCACTTAGGCCAATTTCATGCAAAGTTTGTTTGACTAAATCTTGGCGACCAAAATAAGTGCTTAGAGTTTGCATTGAGTGAGTTAGTTCTGGAACGAAATAACTTATCATGGCTTGAGAAAATTTTTCTGGATCGAATTCACCACGATAAACAGAGGCATATTGAGAAATTAGTTGCATAAGTTCTGGTTGGTGTTTTTGGACAGCAGAACCAATTCCAAAATCTATTAGAGCAATTTTGTTGTTAGGTAAAATGTAGACATTACCTGGGTGTGGGTCACCATGACTGCCACTGTCGGTCAAACTGCCAGCAAGTAATTCGATGGCCAATTCTTCCATGACATAATTTAAATCAGTCCCAATTTTTTTAGAAACATATTCAATTTTGTCTTCAATTTTGCTTGAGAGTAGTTCAGTTAGAGGCATCCCTTCGATGCGTTCTTGAACAATGATATTTTTAGTTGAAAATTCAGAATAAGTTTTAGGAATATAAACAACTGGATGATTGGCTAGTTGCTTCCCTATTAAAACAGCATTTTTTAATTCATTTTTATAATTAATTTCTTCAAGAGTAATTTTTTTAAAATCATTGAAAGCACTGACAAGATCAATCATGTTTTGAGATTGAAGGAGTGAGAGCATTCGGACAGCTCCACTTAAAAGTTTTAAATCAAAGCGTAGAAATTTGATGACACTTGGACGAAGAACCTTAATGACAATTGGCTGATTGTTTAAAGTTCCACTATATACTTGAGCAAAGGAACCAGCTGCAAAAGGTTTGTCACTATCAAAAATTATTTGATCTTTTTTTGATCCTAACTCTTGGGTCATTAATTTTTTTATGTCTATTTCTTCAAAAGAAACTTGATCATAAACAGCTAAAACATCTTTAAGAGATGTAATGTTGATGCCGGCGATGTTTTTACTTAGAGCTGCAAGTTGAAGGAATTTTATATAGATGCCACCTAGGTGAGAAAGTCTGTCAAAAAGCCATTGTTGACCTGAAACTTTTCTGCCAATTAAAAAATTGAAGGCATAGACATTAAAAGTTGTGAATACGTAGAAAAAACGTTTAATTTTTTGGATCATTTTAGCTGCTCCTAAAACCGATCAAATATAAAACAAAAGTATTAACTATAGCGAGAAAGTAGAGAATGATATGGTGATCTTTTTGAACAATAGGCATGATTATTATCATGATGATCCAAGTCAGGGCAATTAATATAACTGTAAAAAGATACTTCATTAATTAATAATTATACTCTTTTAAAGCTAAAAATCAATAATTTGCAGAAGCTTAGGTTTTTTTGATTTATATCAAAATCAATTTATAGACATTAGTTTCAACTTTAACGAAATTTAAACTTTGATATAGTTTATTGGCTTCGACTCTGGCTGGTTTTGAAGTTAGAGATATTTTTTGAAGTTTATTTTTTTTAGCTTCGATAATTAATTTTTTAATTAAAGTTTTTCCAATTCCCTGCCCTCTAAAATTATCGTCAACTACAACATCTTCAATGTGACCACAGACTCCGGTTGGGATAGTAGAAATAGCTAAAGTAGCCATGCCGATTATTTTATTTTTTGGACCGAGAGCTAAAAGAAATCTGGAATTTTTAGAAATTTTGTCTAGTTTGGGAATAGTTACTTTTTTAGGAGTTGAAGTGAGAAGACTAAGAAGATAATTTATAGATTTTACATCAGAAATATTATGTTTATAATCTGACCAAAATTTATATTTTGTCATTATAGATGAATGATAATTACATCTGTAAATAAGTTAGGAGTTTGAACATCAGAATGGCTGGCCAAAAAATTGATTTTCCGATTCCAATCATTACCATCCCAAAAGTAGTGGCATTTGATAAAAAATAAAATAAAGCACCAATTACACTTAACCCATAGATGGCACAATTGCCGCCACCTTTGTGAAAACAATGGTGTTTTTTAAACATCATTGTTTGATTACAACATTCAGTTGTTTTTGTTTCATTTTTTATTTTCATATTGTTATATTTTGTCTAATAATAATTTTTGGAAGATTTTCCCCATGTCTACAATCCGAATTTTCCTCTATAGACCCAAATATAAGTCCATTCCCAGTTCTACAGTAACCAACCTCAACTACTGAACCATCTTTCCTAGTGATTGGTTTGATTTTCTCTTTATCAGCATTATATTTGTCAAAATGAGGGCAATTTCCATTACATTTTTCTGTCATAGGTTAATATAACATATTTAATTTATTTATTAGAACCAACACCAAAAACACAAATTCCTAATATAAAACCAAAATCATAGAATTTGCCATTATTGTTGCTTTCATAGAACTTAACTTTTGGAGTGAATAGGCTGATTATGAAAGTCACTGGAGCTATAATTCCATGCCATAAACCGGCTAGAAAGCCAGCGGCCTTGGCTCCTTTCAATTGAAATTTTGAATTTGGACCAGCTGCCCAAAGTATGTTTGCTGTTGATTTTTGTTTTTTCATATAACTATATAATATTACTTTTTCCTCAATCCAGCAACTAGGGGCAAAGCAAAAGTAATTATGTAATATAAATAGACGTCTAGTTTGTAATAGCCGTCGGCTGGTTTAAAAACTTTTACTAAAAAGAAATAATCAAAAATAATAGCAATGGCTGTCCAAAAAATTGATAAATAAAAATAATATTTTAAATTAGAACTTTTTATTTTTTATTTCTTCTAACATTTTCCCGCCTAAAGGTCTACAATTACAATTTTTAAAGTGTTCTAAATGCCATTTAATTCTTTGATCTATGGTTGGATTTTTAGGCATCTTATTAACTAAGTGCCAATCTTTATTTATACTCATATTTAATTTTATTAGATTTTATCGATTTAAATAAGTAATATTAAACTGCAATATAGTTGCAAAAGAAACCCAAAGTAAATATGGTATTTGAATGTAAATTATCCATTGTGTAAAAGGAAATATGGCTATCATCGCCCAAATTAAAGTGATTAGTATCAGAGAAATATCTACTGCTGCTAATAGATTATTTTTAAATCCAAATTGAATTGGAGTAAATATGAAATTAAATAATAAATTTAAAATAAATGGCAAAACAATAATAAATGGAATCATTCCTTGGAGCCATAATTGAAATACTTTCCCAAAAGAAATAAAGATTAAAACATATAAAAAAGTCCATACTGGTCCAAATAACCAGGCTGGTGGAGAAAAATTTGGTTTAATTAATTTTCGATACCAATTGTAAGTATCCATTGGTAAAGTTTAACACTTAGAACATTATAGTTGTGTATTATTGAGAATAAAATGCTCGCGAAGTGGAACGAATATAGAATTTGTTTTGTAAATTAAAAAGTTTTTACTGAACCTAACATTGCCTGTTTAAAATTATCACAAAGCTTAAGTTCTTTGAGAGTTATATTAATATTATTTTTAGCCAAACGATTTAATTCAGTTTTAATCTTTTTTTCTGCTTTAGTATTTGCTTCAATCGTTCTATCAATCGGATATTTGATGACTTCATTATCTTTGTTAAAAGTGAACAAATCAGTAACAGGTAATCCATCTAATCCAATAAAACCAAATACTTCAGTAGATCTATAGACCTTAACATCTTTACCTTCGTTAAAATCTGATGAAATTTTTATTTTCCCTAAAAGCCAATCATTTTCATTCATAATTTGAATTAGTGCTGGTCCTATTAGATGATTATCATTAAAGTATGTTTTAACTTCTTCTTTAGTTTGATAAATCCTAGTATAACTATTACTCAATATTTTGCCGTCAAGATAAGAATATAAATATGTTTTAGCTTCGCCAAGTTTATCTTCAGAAAATATTGAAAGTGTACACATTTTTTGAGAAGCAATTTTTTCATTTGTTGCGCAACCAAAATATCCAAAAAAGGAGTTAATTAATTCAACCTTGCCATTTTCTACTCTATAATGTAATGCATTGTCTCTATCCATAAAAATAGACTCAGCTCTACGTTTAGAATTAATAACTGGTATGATAATATTTTTATCATCAAGTAAAAGACAATTATTATTTGTATCCTTGGCAATTACAACTAACTCTGTTAGTTGCTCACCTTCTTTATTCATTAAACAACCATATGAAGGTAATCTTTTCACTTTTCTTACAGGTGCACCTCCCCCTAGAGGATGATTATAGTCATACCCAAGTGTTTCCTCATAATGACTTTCAACAAAACGAAATTCTTCTCCAAGTTCTTTAGTCTTGATTTCAGTGTATTGGGTGTTAGTTTCATGTAATAGTTCTTCCATGGCTATAGTAGCTGGACCTGAGTTTTGAGTCTTTTTTTCTCTTACTTTTATATCTTTTCCTAAAGCTATATCATGATCAATTCCCACACTAACTTTTCTCATCATTTCTTGTGGATAGGTGGTTCCAGCAATCAACAAGCAATCACCATTTTCATTTTCATTTATATTTGTCATATATTATTATTTCTGGGCAGAAATCAATAATTAGACTATTTTAGCACTAAAATAATTTATGGGTGAAATATATTTTTAGTACTTACATTAGCTCTATTTAACCATAACATAAAAGCATATTTGTCGTATCTTTAGGGTATATTTGTTAGTTGCTCGCTGAGTGGTACGAATATAGAATTAATTTTAAGCACTAAGCCCTTTTGATTTTAAAAACGCCTTGGCTTTTTCTAAATTTTCTCCAGATAAATCATTGTATTTAATTGCATCATTTAAATCTTTAATTATATTTTCCCCACCTTTATTATTGATAAATTCCCAAGCTTTATCTAAATTTTCTAAAGGTAATTTATCTTCTCTAATTATCTGAACTAAATCTGTAATTACACCATCTCCCCCCTTTTTATTGATAAATTCCCAAGCTTTATCTAGATTTTCTTTAGATGATTTATCTAATATAATCCCATCAATTAATCTTGTAGCTGTGTCTTCTTCACCTTTTTCATTGACAAATTCCCAAGCTTTATCTAAGTTTTCTCCAGATAATTTATTATCCATAATTCCATAAGCTAAACCTGTAGCGATACTTCCATCACCTTTTCCATTGACAAATTCCCAAGCTTTATCTAAGTTTTCTCCAGATAATTTATTATATTCAATTGCATCATTTAAATCTTTGATTACATTTTCACCACCTTTATCATCAATAAATTTCCAAGCTTTAGTTAAATTTTCTCCAGAAAGTTGGTTATCCCTAATAATCACACGAGCTAAATCTGTAGCTGCTTCGCTACCACCTTTACTAATGATGAAATCCAAAGCCTTATCTAAGTTTTCTCCAGAAAGTTGACCATTACTAATTGCATCAGCTGAATCTTTGGCTGCCTTTTCCCCACCTTCTTTAATAAAAAAGTCTAAACCTTTATCTAAATTTTCTTTAGATAAATCACCACTACGAATCAAATAAGATAACTTTACAACTTCTTCTTTTTCACCTTTGTCAATAATAAAACCAAAAGTTTTATTTAAATTTTCTCCAGATAATTTATTATTTTTAATTCCATCAGCTAAATTTCTAGCTGCTTCGCTACCACCTTTACTAATGATGAAATCTAAAGCCTTATCTAAGTTTTCTCCAGATAATTTATTATATTTAATCGCATTAGATAAATGTAAGATGGGCCAATAGCCACCTTTACTAATGATAAAATCCAAAACCTTATCTAAGTTTTTTTCAAATAATTCACTACTCCTATTTTCTATTGTAAAAGCTAAGCCTGTGGCTGCCTCTTCCCCACCTTCCCTAAAGATAAATTCCAATGATTTATCTAAATTTTCTCCAGATAATTGATTATAATTTTTGGTTGCATCAGCTAAACCTGCAGCTGCTTTTTCTCCACCTTTACTAAAGATAAACTCTAATGATTTATCTAAATTTTCTCCAGATACTTTATTTTCTATGATTAAATTAGATAATTCTATAGCCGCTCCTCTTCCACCTTTACTAAGAATAAATTCCAATGATTTATCTAAATTTTCTCCAGATAAGTTATATTCGTTGATTACACCAGCTAAACCTGCAGCCGCCTCTTCCTCACCTTTACTAATGATAAATTCCACAAACTTGTCTAAGTTTACTCCAGACAATTCATTACTATAATTTTGTATCGCATAAGCTAAATATCCAGCTGCATCCTCCCCACCTTCCCTAATTATAAAATCAAAGGCTTTATATAAGTTTTGTTGAGATAATTCATTGTTATACTGTATCTTATTAGCAAAACTTGTAGCTGCCTTCTCTCCACCTTTTTCATTAATAATTTCCCAAACTCTATCTAAATTTTCTCCAGATAATTGATCCCATACAAGCCCACTAACTAAATACTCAACTATTCCTTCTTGGTCTTCTTCTTTGGTTAATTTATTGAAAGATTCTAAGACATCTAATTTTGATCTGATTTCTTCAATTCTAGGATCTTCCTCATATCCAAAGCCTTCTATCTTTCCTTTTAACTCATAAATAAAGATAATTTCATCTTCACTTAATTCTTCATTTTTCTGGACTTTGTTATCAAGAAAGGTGAGTCTTTTCATGTCAGCATCTTTCTTGTCAAATTGTTCTCCACCTGGGAGTGGATGATACTTTTCTTGGGCAATTTCCATCATGTTTTCTTCTAGGTTTTGACTATAGTTGATTCCTCTTACTTCAGCTACTACATCATTTTCCATCCGAATGGCAATTCTAGGAATAGTGTTTTTGTTGTTTTCATCTTTGGTGTAATAGACATAAAAATCACCAGCTTCTAGTTGACTTCTAGCCATTCCTTCTCCAGCTGTGCACCAGCCAGTACCATGACCTTGGAGGGATTCATAAAGGGCAGTGGCATCAGAACCTTGGTTAAATTTAACCCATTCACCATCTATCTTCTCTTTATTTTCTTTAGAAGCAGGAGTCATCTTATCAATGGCATAAGCATAGATTTTAGAGAAATTAGCTGTATCCACAATTCTCTTTAACTCTTCATCAGTGTGTTGTTCATGTTTAAGATAACGTTTTTGTAGGACATCATAGGTAAAAGACAATGCTTCTCTATTTAAATCAGGAAATATTCCTGTACTAGTATTACTTCTTTTGCCAAATTCTTTCTTTTCTTTATCATAGCTACCCATCTTAACTAGATTTCTTAAGGTGTAGTATTTAAACCAAGTTGGATAAAGGGCATCAGGTGAACTTAGATAGTCTATCCAAGTGTCTAGAGATTTCTTTTGGTCATTGTGGAGAATTTCTCCTGCTTGTCTTCTAGTGTTGTCATCAATGTTTCTAACATTCCAAATGCCAGCATATTGTAAATCACCACCTTCACCTCTTTCTCTAGCTATTTTGAGTTGTAATTCAAAGTATGAGTCTGGGACATTGTCTTTGTTGATTAAGACTTCAGGATAAAGAAATTGATTTTTGAATAATTCAATGTTTCTTTCTTTAGTAGATTGGTTAGGGTTATCAAAAATGTGTTCTAGTCTATCTAGAAATACTTCATTTCTGTCTATTGGATGATTTGGAGTTTTGGTATGTTCTAGCCTAAGTTTCTTGTCTACTGATTCTTGGACTTGAGAAGACTTTTGTAAATCAGGATATTTAATATTTAGGAATTGACCACCACCTTTTTCACTCATAGATTAATGTTAACAGAAAACATAATCACTAGCTCTATTTAACCATAACATAAAAGCATATTTGGCGTATCTTTAGGGTATGTTTGTGTTGCTCCCCCGCTTGGATTCGAACCAGGAACCTACCGCTTAACAGGCGGGCGCTCTACCATTGAGCTACAGGGGAATATTAATTTTAGAATGTGCTTGACTGAGATTGATTATATGATATTTTTAGCTTAAATACTAGACCAAAATATCATGTTTCGCTTTGTTTTAGTTCCCTAAAGGGAACCGGAAAGGTTCTCTTGAAATAACATCTGAAATCAATTTATAAAACAACAATATAGTATAATATCTGACATGAAATTAATTATAGTTAGACATGGTCAAACTGAAGCCAATGTTGATGGAGTTTTGCAAGGCAAAAGTGCTGACAATTTGACTAAAAAAGGAATTGAACAAGCTAAAAGTTTGGGTAAATATTTGAAAGAAAAATATGAGATTGATATGGTTTTTTGTTCACCTTTGAAAAGGTGTGTGGAAACTTTGGAATATGTTTTAGATGAATGTCCGATTGAAGGACCAATTTTGATGTCAAAATTAATCGAAGAAAGAGATTTTGGTGAATATACTGGAATTGAACATCACACAATTAATTGGGATGAAATTAATCAAGATAATAAGATAAATAAAGAATTGGGAATTGAAAGTTTGACTGAATTAAAGAAAAGAACTGATTTGTTTTTGGAAGATTTGAAACTGGAAGACAACAATGCAACTATATTGGTTTTGAGTCATAGTGGACCAATAAGAATGATGATTAATAAATTGACTGAAGAAGATTATAAAGAAATTAAAATTGAAAATGCTTTACCAAGAGAATTTATTTTAGAGATTTAAGTAATTCTTCTAAGAAAGTAATTTTTTGTAAAGATTCCATTTCTTCCAAAGTCACCCATTTGAATTCTGAATGTTCTTCTGGATCTAATTTAATATCTCCACCAATATATTCACATTGATAAACTAATTCAAATTGATGACGTTCGGTGCCGGAAAGATGATTGTGACAAAAAATAATATTGCCAACTTTGACGGTCAAATCTGTTTCTTCTTTTATTTCTCTAACTAAAGCATCAAGAATTTTTTCACCAAAATCGATGGTGCCACCTGGCGTGTCCCAAAAATTTGGCATGTAATCATCATTTGCAGGACGTTTAGTAACTAAATATTTATTATCTTTTTTGATTAAAGCGTGAGCTGCGACTTTGGTGTATTGCATGGATTATTTGTAATGATTTGTAATAGTTAATATTTCAATATCTTGATTATTATCGAAAATAAAAATTACTCGATATTTTCTATCTAATCTAAAACTATAAATTCCTCTGTTTTTAGGTTCTAAAATTTCTAAATTTAAACTTGGATGACGAGAATTTTTTAAAAATTGTTGATATTGTTTTTCAAATTTAGAAACTAAATTATGATCTTTTAAATATTTCTTTTGATCTTTATTTAAAAAATCTAGACTCATTTTTGATTAAAAAAACGGCTATTATTTAAACCTTTTTCCAAATCTTTTAGGAATTCTGGAGAATATTTTTTAGTTTCTTTAAAACTATTTAAAACCTTAGAACGACTGTTTGTATCTGGTGTGACAAAAGGAAAACTAATAACTTCATCAATTAGCTTTGGTTGGAATTGAACCATTCTAATAAGACTGCGAATTAATTCGCTGCGATTATCAAAATTAAATTTTTGAGCAAGTTGATCAATAAATTTAGCTTGATCGTTAGTAATTGAAACGTTTATTGTAGCCATAGTGTATTATGGCATACTTTGGCAAAGTTTGTCAATACATACTTTTATTCTAAGTAGTCTTGTAATTTCTTTCTTCTTGAAGGATGTCTTAGTTTTCTAAGAGCTTTGGCTTCGATTTGACGAATACGTTCGCGAGTGACGTTGAAAATTTTTCCAACTTCTTCGAGAGTTTTTGGAGTTTCACCCATTAGACCGAAGCGAAGAGAAAGAACTTTTGTTTCTCTTTCATCAAGAGAGCCAAGAACTTCTTCGATTGATTCTCTTAATAGTTCTTTTGAAGTTTCTTCATATGGAGATAATTGAGTTGTATCTTCAATGAAATCACCTAAGAATGAATCTTCATCATCACCAACTGGGGTTGAAAGTGAAGTTGTATCTTGAGAAATACGATAGATTTCTTCAACTTTTTCAATTGTGATCCCAACTTCTTCAGCAATTTGTTCAATATCTGGTTCATGACCTAATCTTTGGGTTAGAGCTCGAGTGGCTTTATAAACTTTGTTGATGGTTTCAACCATGTGAACTGGAATACGGATAGTTTTAGCTTGATCAGCAATTGCACGAGTGATAGCTTGGCGAATCCACCAAGTAGCATAAGTAGAAAATTTGAAACCGCGTTGCCAATCGAATTTTTCAACAGCTCGCATTAGACCTTGGTTTCCTTCTTGAACTAAATCTAGGAAAGTTAGACCACGACCAATATATTTTTTAGCAATAGAAACAACAAGTCTTAAGTTGGCATTAATTAATTTTTCTCGAGAAAGAGCAGAACCTTTTTCAATTTCTTGAGCTAGGGCAACTTCTTCAGAAAAAATTAAAAGATCGATTTTACCGATCTCTTTTAGGTACATTCTGACTGAATCCATGTTCCCTTTTTGGGAAAGAAGAGTGATTAAATCAGTTGAGGTGTTCTTATCTTTTTCGGTTTCAATAGCTTCTTTAGATTCAACTTTATCGAAGACATCAATCCCCCTTTCAAAGAGGTAATTAAAAATATCATCAATTTCGTCAATATATTTTTCAGGTTCGGGGATTTGACTTAAAATTTCTTCGTTGGTAAGATAATGGAGTTTCTTAGCTTGATTAAGCAAATTTTGCTTGACTTTGGATATGTTTAACGTGGCCGTCATGTCGTATATTGTATCTTAATTTAATAAATAAATCTATTTTTTGGTTTGAAGTTGGGATAGATTTGAAAGTAACTGAATATACTCTTTTTCAGCTTCAGCTAGTTCCTCTTCATTTTTGCTTGATTCTAGTTTACTTATCTTCTCACTGGCAGCTTTAATTTGGTCTTTAAGAGTGATTGTTTCGATTTGGTTAACAGTCTTTTTAATTTCTTCGAGTCTAGTGTGAGAATCAATTTGAAGAGCAGTGGCATTTAAATAGATATTTTGGAAAATAGAGCGTAGTTCAGCTGGCAATTGTTCTTGGTAGACTCTTGGCTCAAATTCAGTTTGATCAAGTAGAGTTTTGATCATTACTTTATATTGATTATTAGTTATATTTTTTAGATGATTTTCTAGTTTTTTAGCTAATGTTGATGGTTTTTTAGACCCAAAAATTAAAGTTAATAATAGTTCTTCAAATTTTTCAATCCTTGGGGAATCTGGAATAGTTTCTGGTTTTTGAGTTGGAACAAAATTAGTTTTTTGACCTGGTAGGTATCTTTTTGCTTCTTCATAGACTGATTCTTCACTAGAATTGATTTCATCAGCTAATTTCTTGAAATAATCAGATCTGATGACCGAATTGCTGATTTTGACTAAAAATGGCAAAACATTACTTAAAATTTCTTTTTTACCTTTGATAGTGCTTGAATCATTATTTTTAGAGACTGATTGAATGATGAAATCCCAAACTGGAATAGTATTTTTGAGTTGAGATTTAAAAAATTCTGGATCGGCTTTGATGGCTTCATCTGGATCTTTGTATTTGTCACCTAAAGTTAGAACTTTAATGTCAAATTCAAGAGAGTCAGCTAATTCAATACTTTTTTTGGCGGCATTATTGCCAGCAAAATCGGAATCTAGACCAAGAATTAGAGTGTCGGTGTAGCGACGAAGAAGTTGGAGTTGTTCTTGAGTAAAGGCAGTGCCTTTGACGGCAACAATGTTTTGAACACCTAGTTGATAGGGTGAAATCATGTCAAACTCACCTTCAACAATGATGACTGAATTATTGGCTCTGATGGCTTCTTTGGCTAAATTTAGACCAAAAAGCATGCGACTTTTGTGATAAATTTCGGTTTCTGGAGAATTAATGTATTTGGCTAAATTAGGGTTTTTACTTGTTGGCAAAATTCGGCCGGAAAAACCTAAAATATGGTCACGATAATCGGCTAGAGGAAAAATCAGACGATCTTGGAAACGATCATAAAGCTGATTACTGCCATATTTGCTTTGACCAAAAGTTCCAGTGGCGATTAAGTCAGCTAATTTAAAACCTTTTTTAAAAAGATAGTTGCTGATTAATTGGGAATTTTGGGGAGCAAAACCCATTTTAAATTTTTTGATAGTTTCAAGAGTGATTCCCCTGTCGAGAACATATTTAAGAGCTGATTCACCGATTTGGTGACTAGTTAAAATGTAGTTATAAAATTTGGCAACTTCATTATTTATTTCAATCAAAAGTTTTTTCTTTTTTTCTTCAAAAGTAATGTTTTCACTTTTAATTAAAACAACTCCGGCCATTTGAGCTAGTTCAGTCAGAGCTTCGCGAAAATCAATTTTTTCATATTCTTCTAAAAAAGTAAAAACATCACCGGCTTTGCCACAACCAAAACATTTAAAAATTTGGAGTTCTTCGGAAACTGTGAAAGATGGAGTTTTTTCGCCGTGGAAAGGACAACAAGCAATGTGATGACGACCGCGCTTTTTTAGAGGGATGTAACGATTAATTACATCGATAATATTGAGCTTTTGTTTAATTTCGTCAACTTGGTTTTCCACAGCCTATTATACCTCAAATCTGTTCTTGCCTTTTGATACACTTAGACAATGAATATTTTAATTATTTTATTTATAACTGCTTCTTATTTTTTTGGAGCTAGAGCTATTTATAAAAACAAATATTATCCAAATGTTTATAGCCGAGTGATTTGGTCATTAATATTAATTAATAATTTAGTTAGTGTAATTTTATTAAAAAATGATGTTTCAGTTCTGTTACTCGCTTCCCTTGGTTGTGCTGGTAGTTTATTGATTTTAATAATGTCATTAAAAAAATCAAAAAAAATATTTGGGCCTATCGAGTTTATATCTACTATTTTCTTGCTTGTTTGTTTAGGTTTTTGGATTTTTACAAAAATGCCTTTTTTAAATTTATCGATTGGTTTAATAGTTGGATTTATAGGTGGAATTCCAACTTTTGTTAAAGTTATTAAAAATCCTGAAAGTGAAGATTTATTATTTTGGTTGTTCTTTGCGCTAGGTTCTATTGTTACATTATTGAATTCAGATAAAAACAATTTTTCTGGATTATTGTTTTCTCTGTATTACTTAACAGTCAATGGCGGAATGGCTTTGTTGTGTTTAAGAAGATATATCAAGTAATTTAGTGAGTTCGGGTGATGATGAAGTCGAAAATTGATTGTAATTCGGATCGGAAAGGTTCTTTGTTTAGAAAAGTTAAATTTTTATCAAAAATATTTTGGGCTTCGGTGGCGAATTTTTTGGCTAAATTTTTACTGTATTCAAGACTGCCACATTCGACCATTTTTTGAATGACCCAATCGACTTCTGATTGTGTTTTTTGAACTCTGCTTTTTGATAAAATTTCTTTTAATTTAGATAAATCTGAAGTAGATGAATTATTTAATAAATGAATTAACATAATAGTCCTCTTGCCTTCAAAAATATCATTGCCTTGCTGTTTTTTTTGACCAGCAAAATCAGAAGTTAAATCTAGAAGATCATCAATAATTTGAAAAGAACGGCCTAATAAAACACCAAATTTATAGATAGAATCTAGTTGCTCTTTGGTGGCATCAGCAAGAATTGCCCCAAGTCTCATTGGACCAGCAATGGTGTAATAACCAGTTTTGCTTTCTAAAATTAAGAAAATATCCTCTTCACTTAAATCAAAACGATTGTCTTTAGTCCATTTTATTTCAACTGTCTGGCCAAAAATGGTGCGATTAAGCATTGAGAAAAATTCGTTTCTAATTTTTTCGTCTGTCTTTAAAAGAACTTGCCACATCAAAACATGAAGAGCATCACCAGCATTTATGGCTAATTCGTTACCATAGATTTGTTGCAGAGCTGGTTGACCTCGACGCTCGAGAGACTGATCTTCGATATCATCATGGTTTAGAATCCAATCTTCAGAAATTTGCATGGCAGCAGCAGTTGGGAGAGATTTATTAAGATCAAAACCCATAGACTGAGCGGTCAAAAGCAAAAGAGTCGGACGAAGATATTTACCTTTTCTTTTTGGATAATCGGAAACCATTTCAAAATGGAAATCTAGAAGAGATTGATATTTAGAATCTAAGTTAGGATAATCTTTGACTGAATTAAGATTATTCTCAATTTCTGGCCAAAGAAGGTCTTTATATTTATTTAGAATTTCGATAGCGCTAGACATGTTTTTTATTAACTTTTTTGATTAATAAATCAACAGTTAGAGGTGAAGTCAAAGAAAGGACTATAAAAGTAATGACTGATAAATCGTGTGAACAAGGCATAAGACGAGTAATCCAAAGAGCAAAGAGAGCTAGAAAAACACCATTTCTGAGGGTAATACCCATATTGGTCTTAAAAACTTTAGAAATTATATTTTCTGGGATACCACTCAATCTGGCTTCTTTTGAGGCTTCACGTTGATATTTAAATCCAGAAAAAACTGCAGCTAGAAAACTTCCTAAGGCAGTAATTATATTGAATCCAATGTTCTGTTTAGCTAGATCAGCTGATAGAGTTATTATTTCAAATGAAGATGGAATGTGTCTTAAAAAAAATAGAGAAAAAATGAAAAGTGTTCCAGTAAAACTGCCGACAAATATGAGTATCTTGTTATAACTGATTCGGAAATTTAGAATTGATTTATTTTTAGTTAAAAATTTTCTTAATATTTTCCAAAGTAGACGAAGAGCAAAAAGAACTATTAAAACAATCACCCAAAAAGAAAAAATAGTTTTCCAATTTAGAGCAATAGTTTCGGTTATTTTAATGAAGGGAAAGTTAAAAATAGTGCCTTTGATTGGATAGGTAGGATAAGGAATGAAGTGATAGAGATATTTTGGATCAATTTTGTGATTATAGAAATCAAGAAAAAAGAAACGTCCAACTGAAAAGAAAGCGATACCAAGCATAATGAAATTAAACATATAGAAAAGCACAGAAGATTTTCCTTGTTTAATTTTTTCTTGAAATAAAATATATTGATTATCTGTTTTAGTCCTATCTATTTCATTTTCAAATTCTTTTAAATCGGGGTGGAGCCTGGCGCTGATGAAACGGAAAGGAAGGAATATTATGGTTTGAGCAACACCAACTAGAACAATTGATAGCCAAGATAAACTAGTTAAATCATAGAGGCCAAAATATAGACTGGCGTAGAAACGAATACTGCCACCACGAGCAAACCAAACTATAACTACTATTAAGATTAATAGTATTAAAGTTGTTGACCAAGATAATATCTTGGTTCGGTTGTCTATTTTCCCAATAGAAGAAAGTTTATAATTATTTTGTTCCACTAGCTGATTGTATCAATTTAACATATACTTTATATATTATGGCAGAAATTAAAGAACAATTAAGTAAGTCAATTGAAATAAATAATCAAGCTGAAGGTGTTGTTGAAAGACCAAATCAGGTTGAACATCTTAAAGATCTACAAGCGGAAAGTGGGCCTGTCCCCCGTGAAGTTAAAAATTGGATGGAAAAATTGGAAACTGGCCAAAAGAATGATGACACAACTGTGGTTGATGACAATACTGGTCAAAAAGTTTTGACAACAGCTGCTCCAAGTGATCCAAAAATTGAATTACCAATTGATAGACAAAGTTTCACTGGTGGTTTTAATAAACCAATTTCTGATGTTGGTCGATGGTTGTCAGAATTTGTGCTTAGATTTATCAAAGTTAAAGAAGGTAATGTAAAATTTAAAGAAGAATGAATTTAGAAGCACTAATTAAACTAGTAACAAATTTTTTCCTTTTGATAGTTGTTTTGGCATTAGCTGCAGCTTTGGCGGCTTTAGTGGGTTACGCTATTTTATTATGGTATCGATGGCGAGATAGAGAAAAAAGATCGTTAAAAATGGTTAATTTATTGGTGGTTATCCCTCAGGATAATGAAGTCAAAATTGATGCAACTGAACAAATAATAAATGCTTTTGCAAGCATGTATAAAACTGCAAAAATAAAGTTTTTGCAATTCTTAAAATCACAACCTTTTGCTTCTCTAGAAATTATTGGAAATAATGAAGATATCAGATTTTATATTTCTGTCCCTAAAAAATATCAAGATTTAATTGAAAAACAAATTTACAGTGTTTATGCTGGAGCTGATGTTCGAGAAGTTGAAGACCCTAATATTTATTCTGAAAATGGATTTGTAGAATATGCTTGGTTAACTTTAAAAAAAGCACCTCATTACCCACTAAAAACTTATAAAGAAATTCCAACCGATCCATTAGCGGCCATGACTTCAGCTTTATCTAAATTAAGTGAGGGTGAAAGTGTGGCAATCCAATTAATTATTTCACCAGTTGATAGTTCTTGGTCAAAAATGGGTAAATCTTTTATTAGTAGTACTAAAAAATCAGAATCCAACCCAGAAAAAGCTTCTTATAAAGTTGATGCAAAACAACTGGAATCAATTGAAACTAAATCTAATAAAACTGGTTTTGAGACAGCAATCAGAATTGTGGCGGTGGCTCCAACCAAGGAAATAGCTAAAATGAATATTGATAATGTCAAAGCATGTTTTGATCAATTTGAATCACCTTGGAACAAATTAAAAAAGAAAAAAATCAATTTCAAAAATTTATTTATGGAAGATTTTATCTATAAATATCAGGTGATTTTTTGGATGAAACATAAAACTATTTTGTCTTCTGATGAAATTTCTTCAATTTTCCATCTTCCTAATAAATCAATTGAAACACCAAATATTTATTGGTTAAAATCTAAAAAAGCACCAGCGCCACCAGAATCACCTCAAGAAGGTTTATATATTGGTGATAATATTTATCGCGGAGTTCATAAGAAGTTTTGTATGAATAATGTGGATAGACAAAGACATTTTTACATTGTCGGACAAACCGGTGTGGGTAAATCTTGGTTATTAGCTGACATGGCTCTTCAAGACATTAAAGCCGGCCATGGAGTTTGTTTTATTGACCCTCACGATACTTTTGAAAGTATTTTAGAAAGAATCCCACCAGAGAGAGTTGATGACGTGATTTATTTCGATCCTTCGATGACTGACCGACCAATGGGATTTAATGTGATGGAATGTGACCGTGAAGATCAAAAAGACTTTGTGACTTCTTCAATCATTAATTTGATGTATAAACTTTACGACCCATATAAAACTGGAATCGTCGGTCCCCGATTTGAACATTCAATCCGAAATATCATGTTAACAGTTATGAGTGAACCAGGGGCAACTTTTATTGAGATTGTTCGCTGTCTAACTGACCCTTCTTATGTCCAAGAATTATTACCAAAAATTCATGATCCAATGGTGAAAAGATATTGGACTGATCAGATTGCCAACACTAATGATTTCCATAAATCTGAAACTTTGGATTATATCGTCTCAAAGTTTGGTCGTTTCATCACAAATACTATGATGAGAAATATTATTGGCCAATCAACTTCCTCTTTTAATTTTAGACAAGCCATGGATGAGGGTAAAATTTTAATTATTAACTTAGCTAAGGGAACCATTGGAGAAGAAAATTCAGCCTTCTTAGGTCTAGTTTTAATTCCAAAAATTTTGATTGCAGCCATGAGTCGACAAGACACACCTGAGGCTTTGAGAAAAGATTTTTATTTATATGTGGACGAGTTCCAAAATTTTGCAACTCAAGACTTTGCAGTGATTTTATCTGAAGCTAGAAAATATCATTTGAATTTAACTGTGGCAAACCAATTTATTTCCCAAATGGATGATGAGGTCAAAAATGCTGTTTTTGGAAATGTGGGAACTATCTCTAGTTTCAGATTAGGTATTTCTGACGCTGGCTTTTTACAAAAACAATTTAGTCCAACTTTCAGTGAACATGATTTACTAAATCTTGGTACTGGAGAAATTTATATGAAAACTATGATTGATGGAGTCCCTAAAGACCCATTCTCTATAAAAGTTGCGGCAGTAGAAAAGAAGAAACCAGGTAACCCTAAGATGGCAGAAATGATTAAAAGATTATCAGCGTTAAAATATGGCCGACCAAGAGCAATTGTGGAGGCTGAGATAGCTAAGAGGGCTAGATTATAGTTCTTTTAGTTTGATTCCCTTAGCTTCTTCTTTAGAATCGATTAATTCTAGATATTTTTCAGTAGTAGAAATTCTTTTGTGACCGACGATTTGGGAAACAACATCAATTGGAACTCCAGATTTAAGTTGGAAAACAATGAAAGTGTTTCTTAAGTCGTTAACTTTGACACCTTTAATGTCAGCTTTATTGAAGAAACGATTTAAAAGACTTCTGATGTTTCTAGCTAAAAGAGTTCGACCAGTTTTAGTGATGAAAACATTTTTAGACTTACTTTCATATCGACTTTCATCTAAATATTTTTTTAAAGCAGTTTTAGCTGAATTGTTTAAAGGAACGATTCTTTGAGGATGACTTTCATAACTTTCGATAGAAAGTTCGTTTTCTTTAATATTTTCAAGTTTTAAATTTTCGATTTCTTTAATACGAAGACCACCTTGAAGCATCAATTCAACGATAGCAGTGGCTCTGATGTCATTTCGGCATGCATCACGAAGTGAACGATATTCAATTGGTTTTAAAATCTTTGGAATGTCATTTTCATATCTAGGATGTTTAATTTCGGTTGAAGGATCAACAGCAATAACACCTTCATTTTTTAAGAATGAAAATAAGTTTTTGATTGAGTTTAGTTTTCTAGAAACAGATTTAGCAGTGTAGTTGTTGTCAATTAAGTCTTTTTTGAAAGCATCAATGTCGGCGGTTTGAATTGCGTCGATAGTGACGATGGACTTAGTTTTAAGAAAACCAAGTAGTTGGTTGATGTCGCCTTTATAAGCTACTATAGTATTAGTAGACTTACCCTTTTTTAAGAGTGAGCTGACAAATAAGTTTAATGCGTTATCTAGTGATAAATCGGTCATATTAGTTTTGAATTATTTAAAATATGGCTTATAGTAACATAAATTAGGATAATGCACAAGTAAAATGAATAAAACTAAGACAATTATATTATTTTTGATATTAATTATAGTGGTAAGTTCGGCTGCAATCAATGTCAGTCGACAATTGTCGGCATTAGTCGAGGCTAGAAAAATGAATAATAACTTGGCAATGAAAGTTGATAAATTGACAGAAAGTAATAAAGATCTAAATAATAAGATTATTTATGCGACTTCTAGCGCTTATTTAGAGAACAGAAAAAATCTTTGGAAAGTGAAAAATCCCCCAGCAGAAACAGACTATCTTAAGCCAAAATATCAACAATGGTTTGATTTGTTTACTAACTAAATAAGTTGTGATAAACTTCCAACTACGACAGACTAAGTCTCCTACGCATAAAAGCTACGGACGACTAAACATGCGGGGTAGTGTACGGCTGCACGTGAGGCTCATAATCTCACAGGCTAGGTTCAACTCCTAGCCCCGCAACAAACAAGACGGTCGTCATTAATTTGGCGGCTTTTTTGTTATTTTTTGATATAATTGCAAGTACACTTGGCAGGGTAGCTCAGCCGGTTAGAGCACAGCATTCATAACGCTGAGGTCGTGGGTTCGAGTCCCACTCCTGCTACAGAGGGTGCATAGCTCAGTTGGTTAGAGCCCCGATCTTATAAGTCGGTGGTCCTTGGTTCGAGTCCAAGTGCACCCACAAATCAAATTTATTTCTGGAACGAGTAGGAACCTTGAACTCGATTTTCTAGACCTTTTCTGATCCAAATATCAGTAGGAATCCCCTCGTAAGCAACTCTTTTATAATTGACTAATAATTCAGGGAAAAATTTAGCATATAAATATGGATCGCTTTTGTAGCCTAATCCCCCACAATAAATTATTGCTGGTGGAGTATTTTTTAAAGCGTTAAGCCTTTCTTGTTTATATTCAGGAATCTTATCGTACCAAGGATACCAATAAGTGAAACTATCCATTGGAAGACGTTGAGAAAAGAAATAAAAATCAGGATCATTAGGATAGATTAAAATTCTTTCATCGGATTTTGTTAGCTCATTTATCATTCTTCCAGTTTTTTCTCGATTACTCCAAAAAACATCATAGTTGTAGGCTGGATTTAGAGATTGTTTGAAAATAGGCCAATTATCTTTGTTAGCAAAAAAGAAGCAAATACTGATTACTAAAACGACAATAATTTTTGAGATATATTTAAATTTTGGTTTGAAACCAAAATTCTCTGGATAGAAAAGATTGATTAAACAAATGAAAGAAATTAATAGAAGTGGGAAAGTGCCAAAGTTAAAAATGACACCAGGAACAGTTTTAACTTGACGAGACATCAAAGCAATTAATAATAAAATCCATGAAATTTTGTGGACTAATTTGGCTTTCCATAGAATGGCAGCTGTAAAGATTATTAAAGCAATATTAAGTAAAAATTGATAAATTTGAGTGGAATTAAAAAATTGAGTTAAAAGCACTCTTTGATGACTGAAAAAATCAGAAATAGTTTGAGTTAACATAGTGTTATTCCCTACTTTTTCGGGGAAATCGTGAGAATAGACTGCTGAATTAAAAACGACTGCTTGTTTGTAGAAATCGTTAAATTGACCAGAGAAAACTAGAGCTAAAAGAGGAATAATGTTAATAACAAAAGCAATTAAAATAGTTTTGAAAAATTCTTTTTTTGAAGAAACTAAAAGAATTGGAATTAGCATTAAGAAAATCATTAATGGTTGAGTCCAAATTCCAATTGAAGCAAAAATAATCAATAAAAGTCTGGTGTAATTATTTAGCTTTTGTTTATCTAAAAATATTGGAATTAAAACCCACAGAACCGAAGATATCATTAGACCAGTAAAGATTTCACTAAGGTATAGATTGCCATGATAGAGACCTAATATTAGACTGATAAACAGAATGTAAACTGAAAACATTATTTTAAATGAATTTTTTTTGAAGGAGAAATAGACAGAAATAAAAGTTAGTATATAGAATAGAGCCAAACTAAAATGAAGAGTAGTTATGGATTTGAAAAAAGGTGGATGAGCCCAAATTGGAGAAAATAGATAGGCCCAATAGAAAGGGAATGGAAAATGAGTGGCAAAAATGTCTTTATAGAGTTGTTGACCTTGGGTCATTAAATAGACCGCGGAAATGTGATCCATTTCATCAAAATTGGTCATGAAAGAACGAATTAGATAAAAAGTGATGAGAAAAATTCCAATTGAGGCTATAAATATGAAAAGAGGATAGTGTTTTTTAAAAAACTTAATCATTTTTTAATTCATTAATTAACCAATTAAAATAGTTTTGATCGACGTTAGTAACTGGAATAGAAAAAATACAAGGAATTTCATAGGAATGGATTTTTTTGACTTCAGATTCTAAATCTTTATATTTACTTTCAATAGTTTTAGCGATAATTACAAATTCATTTGTTTCTATTAATTTACCTGATTTTGGTGGCCAAAAAAGCATTGATTGCATGTTTGAAAATATGTTGACACAGGCACATAATTTATTTTCTATTAAATGTTTACTTATTTCTTTTGCCTGTTTTTCACTTTCACAAGTGATGTAACAAAGAATCATGTCTGTCATATTAATTTATTCCCATTACTTTTAGGACTTCGTCGAGAGTTTTTTGAGCTTCGGCGGCGGCTTTTTTGGAGCCTTCGAGAATAATTTGATCAATTAAATCATTTTTACCCTCAAATTCGGCTCTTTTGGCACGAATTGGATCTAAAAATTTATTAATGGCTAAGCTTAATTTTTCTTTGACTTCGACATCCCCCACCTGTCCTTTTATATAACGAGATTTTAAGTCTTCAACTTCAGTTTTATTTTCATTGAAAGCATCGTGATAAATAAAAACTGGATTGCCTTCAACATGGCCTGGGTCAGTTGGTTTGAGACGAGTTGGATCAGTGTACATGCTTTTAACCTTTTTGTTAACAGTGACTTCATCATCGGAAAGATAAATACAATTACCCACAGATTTACTCATTTTGGCTTGACCGTCAGTACCAATTAGAGTGCCACCTTCTCCAATTAGAGCTTTTGGAATTGGAAAAACTTCTCCATAAGTTTTATTGAAAGTAGAAGCAATTTCGCGGGTTACTTCAACATGACTTTCTTGGTCTTTTCCAACTGGAACTAAATTGGCTTTGACCATGAGAATGTCAGCTGCCATAAGAGCTGGATAATTTAAAAGACCTAAAGAAGGTTGTTCTATATGAAGATCATGCATAACTTCTTTTAGACAGGGAACTCTTTGAACTCTTGGAACTGTAATTAAGTTGGTAAAAATGCTTTCAAGATAGGTAACTTGAGGAACTTTACTTTGTTGATAAATAACAGCTTTAGATGGATCAATACCTATAGAAAGATAATCTAAAACTAGGCCTCGAACTTTGTTTTTCAATTCTTGAGTTTTTTCTTTGGAAAAGTTGGTGGTTAAAGTGTGAAGATCGGCAATGATAAAAAAACAATCAAATTCGTCTTGAAGTTTGATTCTGTTTTTTAGAGTGCCAATGTAATGACCCAGATGAAGTGGACCAGTTGGACGATCACCTGTTAGGATTCGTGGTTTGTTTTTAATTTGATTCATAGTGTTGATTAAATTTTAACATTAAATAAAGGGAGGAGATTTTCATAGATATTTTCAACATCTTTGTCTCCTCTCCCTGAAAGATTAACAACAATTATTTTATCTTTTGTTAATGATTTTGCTAATTTGATTGTATAAGCAATAGCATGGGCTGACTCAAGAGCAGGGATTATGCCTTCAATTTGGCATAGATTTTTAAAGGCAAAAACTGCTTCTTTATCGGAAATAGCCTTGATATCCAATCTATGGATAGATTTTAAATAACACAGTTCAGGACCAACTCCAGGATAATCAAGCCCAGAAGCCGCTGAATATGATTCAGAAATATTACCTTTTTTGTCTTGAAGTAATAAGCATTTAAAACCATGAATAATTCCTTGTTTGCCTTTTTTTAAAGACAAACCATGGCGATTAGAATTTATACCCAGGCCTGCCGGTTCAACACCAATTAACTTCACTGATGAATCATCTATGAAATCATGGAAAATACCCATAGCATTTGAACCACCTCCAACACAAGCAATTAAATAATCAGGGAGTCGCTTTTCTTTTTTAATAATTTGTTTTTTAACTTCTTGACCAATAATTTTTTGAAATTCTCGAACTATAAGTGGATATGGGTGTGGCCCAACCACAGAACCTAACAAATAATAAGAATCTGGTTCATTAATGTAAGCCAATAAAGCAGCATCAACTGCATCTTTTAAAGTTTTTTGACCACTTTGAACTTCTATCACATTGGCACCAAGTAATTTCATTCTGTAGACATTATTTCTTTGATTAACAATATCTCTAGCTCCCATATAAATATCACATTTCATGCCAAATAAAGCTGCAACTGTAGCAGTGGCAACTCCATGTTGACCAGCTCCGGTTTCAGCAATTAATTTATTTTTTTTCATTTTTTTGGCCAATAAAGCTTGACCTAGGGCATTATTTATTTTGTGAGCACCAGTATGGTTTAAATCCTCTCTTTTAAAATATATTTTGGCACCACCACAATATTTAGTTAAACTGGAAGCAAAATATAAAGAACTTGGACGATTGGCATATTGCCTATAAAGGTTGTTTAATTCGAGGAGAAATTTAGGATCTTTAATTAAAATATTAAAAGATTCAAATAGTTCCTTTAATATTGGTTCTAATGAAGAAGGTACATAACGACCACCGTAGTCGCCAAAAAAACCATCATTAGTTGGTAAATTATATTTATTTTTAGTATTCATTTTTGTATTTTTTTTAAATTATAAAAAGGATATTTAGTGTTTCCCAACAAAAAATCTCCCAAAAACTGGGAGATTGAATATTTTTAAAAAATAGTTTTATGCCATAAAAACGTCTCCCAGTTGAGCAACTAGGTTTCGCCAAGAAAGTGTAGATATTTTTAATGTCATTTGAATTTATGTTACCACTAAATTAATAAATGTCAAAGTTAATTTTTACTGTTATAATAGACGAAGTTTATTAGAGCCGAAGTCAGGTAGCCCCACAATAGTGGGATGAAGGGACATTAGGTTAAAAAATCAAAATGAAAAAAGACAAACATGAAATCAAAGCAGAGATTAGAACTGTTTTAGGTAGAAAAGTTAAATTATTAAGAAAAGAAGGTTTAGTCCCAGCAACTGTGTATGGACATAAATTTGAATCAATTTCGATTCAAATGCCTCAATTAGCTCTAGAAAAAATTTATGACGAAGCTGGTGAGTCAGCTTTAGTTCATTTAATTATTGATGGAAAAGAATTGCCTGTTCTATTAAGAAATTGTCAATATCACCCTGTTACCTCAAATTTGATTCACATTGACTGTTACAAAGTTAACTTAAAAGAAAAAATTACTACTTTCGTGCCAATTGAATTAATTGGTGAATCAGCAGCTGTTAAGAATGGAAATACATTAATGTCAGTTACTGAAGAAATCGAAGTTGAAGCTTTGCCTACTAACTTACCAGAGAATATAACTGTTGATATCTCTGTTCTAGAAGATCTTGACTCTGTGGTCACCGTCGCTGACTTAAATATTGATCGAGAAAAAGTCGAAGTCTTAACTGATGCTGAACAAGTTGTTGTTAAGGTTGAAGCACCTAGAGAAGAAGAGGAAATTGTAGTCGAAGAAGAAGCTGCTGCAGTCGAAGTTCCAGCAACTGCTCAAAAGACTGAAGAAGAAAAAGCTGAATCTGAAGCTTAATTAATTTGAAGCTGATAATAGAGTTTAGAAATATCGTCCCTAATTGGGTCTGCTTGATAGGCTTTTTGAGTGGCAATTTTTGATTCTTCAATATTACCTAATATAGATTGAATTCTAGCTATCTCTATCCAATCATCAGCTGTCTTGTTAATTTTTTTAGTTAGAAGACTAAGGCTTTTTTTGAGTTCCTGAGGTTGGTGAGAAACTTTGTAGTCATTTATGTCAACTTTATCGATTTTAGATTCTAGAACTTGAGCTCTTTCCCAATCATTATTTTGAGCTAAAAGGCGCCATAAACTGAGACTGCCAAAATAACTTTGGCCTGAATTTAGGGAAAATAAATCATACTTAGCTAAAGTATAGGGATCTTTTTTAATGAAAGAAGAATAATAGTTGAGGACGACAATATCTATTAAAATTAAAAGAATAATTGGTTTAATTATTTTCTTTAGGGTTTCAAAATTCATTTGTTGGCCATTTGGAAGAAACTAACAATTCATGTTTAAAATTATATTTTTCAATTAAATATTGATAAATTTCTTCGGTAACAAATGGAACAAAAGGATGAAGAAGTTTTAGAGAAGTGGTGAGAACGGTTAATAAAACTGGAATAGTCTCCTCTCCTCTATCTTTGGCACTTTCGATGTAAACATCACAAAAATCTTTCCAAAAGAATTGATAGAGATCTTCACTAACTTGACCAAAACGATAATTATTTAAATTTTTTGTAGTTGAAGCAATTATTTTATTTAATTTATCTAAAATATCTTTATCAGCTTTAGTCAATTTTGATTTATCGATATCAAGAGAAATTTTTGATGGATTAAGACGATCAATCAACATTTCAACAAAACGAGAAGCATTCCAAATTTTGTTAACAAAATTGCGTTGAGCTCGAATTTTATCCTCGGAGACGACAAAGTCACTGGCTGGAGCAATTCCATAGACTAGGGACATTCTTAGAGCGTCAGTGCCGTATTTTTCAGTCATATCTAGTGGATTTACTACGTTACCCTTAGATTTACTCATTTTTTGACCCTTGGCATCGGTGACTTTTGAATGAAGATGGACAGTTTTGAAAGGAACATCACCAGTTAGATAGAGACCAAACATAGTCATTCTGGCAACCCAGAAGAATAGGATATCCCAAAGAGTGTCCATAACTGTGGTTGGATAAAAATAATCAAAATCAGGTGAAGATTTTGAAGGATCTTCGGTGTTAAAACCAAGAGTACTTAGAGGCCATTGACCACTTAAGAACCAAGTATCAAAAGTGTCGGTTTCTTGGATAAGAGAAGCTGACTTACACTTTGGGCAATGATCGGTCTCATCAATAATGAAATCGGCAGTGACTGGAGCTACTAAAGTTTGGAGACCGTTTTTAATTTCTTCAACAGAATATTTGCCTTTTAATTCACTATAAAAAGCAGAAATAACTTGTTTATTTTTGTCCAAGAAATTTAACTTGATGCCAGGATTACAATCTAAACAATACCAAGCTGGAATTTGAGGACCCCAAACAATTTGACGACTGATATTCCAGTCTCTAATATTCTCCATCCAAGTGATGAAAGATTTTTTAAAACGAGTTGGGAAAAATTTTACTTGATTATCTTGCGCAGCTTTAATAGTTGGCTTAGCAAGAGCATCAATCTTTACATACCATTGAGGAGCAGTGATCGGTTCAATTGGACGACCACAACGATAGCAATGACCGACTTCATGAGTGTAATCTTCAATTTTTTCAATTAAATTAGCAGCTGTTAAATCATCAATGACTGCTTGTCTTAATTGATTAGGAAATAGACCACGATATTTTTCTGGAACATTAATGTTGGCTCTGCCATCAAAATCAATAATACGAATAAATTCTAGATTATGTTTTTTTGCCATGTCATAGTCTTCTGGTGAATGAGATGGAGTGACTTTGACAGCACCAGTTCCAAATTCAATATCAATTGAATCCTCACTAATTACAGGAATTTCTCGATTTACTAAAGGTAGTAATATTTTTTTACCGATTAAATCTTTATATCTTTTATCTTTTGGATTGACAGCAATGGCGGTGTCGCCAAGCATAGTTTCTGGACGAGTAGTGGCAACAGTTAATGGACCATATTTTATATACCAAAGATGAGAATTGACGGTTTTATGATCGACTTCGAGATTGGAAAAAGCAGTGCCGCAGTGAGTACAATAGTTAACAATTTTTTCGTCACGATAGACTAGCCCATCTTTATAAAGTTTTTTAAAAGTAGCTAAAACATTTTTAACGATTGGTTCTTCTAGACTATAGTGATAACGAGTCCAATCCATGGAAAAACCAAGCTTCTTCATTTGAAATTGGTTCAATTTTCGATTTTCTTCAACAAAATCCCAAATCATTTTATAAAGAGTTTTTCTGTCAAAATCAAAACGGCTTTTACCTTCTTTTTGTAATTTTTTTTCAAAAACAAATTGAGTTTCAATTCCAGCATGGTCACCACCAGGGAGCCAAAGAGTTGGTTGCCCGAGCATTCGATGATAACGAACTAAAATATCTTGAATAGTGAAAAGAGCATGACCCATATGCATCGGATCATTAGCATTTGGAAGAGGAAGAATTATTGAATAAGGGTTGTCTTTTAATTTAGCTTCTTTTGGATTTTTGGGAACTTTTGGAGTGAAGGCGCCGGAATCAAGCCATTTTTTATAAATTTGGTCTTCATTAGTGGGATTATAAGCTTTATCCATAGGGATATTTTAGCATGGAAATTAATTATAAATGGTAAAATAAGCAATGAAAATTTTAAAACTCAATCCCTCTAAATCTCCCTTTGACAAGGGAGACTCCAAAATCATTGAGGAAACAGCGAGAGTTTTGAATTCTGGTGGACTGGTGATTTTCCCAAGTGACACTGTTTATATTTTAGCGGTTGATCCAACTAATAAAAAAGCTGTAGAAAAATTGTTAAGTTTCAAAAATAGGTGGACTGGAAAGGCAATTTCGGTGGCAGTTTTGGATAAAAATATGGCCTTGGAATACGTTGAAATTAATGAAAATGGCGAAAATATTTATACTAATTTATTACCAGGACCTTTCACAATTGTGAGTAATGGAAAACATAAAGTTGCAGATGGAATAGAGGCCGAAAATGGGACTCTAGGAATTAGAATTCCGGACAATAAATATATTAGTGATTTAATAAAAATTTTTAAAAAACCAATTACTGCCACCTCGGCTAATTTGTCGGGACGAACACCTAATTATTCAATAGAAAGTTTTTTGAGACCATTATCTTTAAAGAAAAAAGAAATGATTGATTTAATTGTTGATGCTGGAAAGTTGCCAAGAAATAAACCATCAACAGTTATTGATGCGACAGAAGCTGAATTAAAAATCTTAAGAAGAGGCGACCTGATTACTGTTAATAGCCAAACACTGATTTCTAAATCAGAAAAAGAAACAGAGAAAATAGCAGAATTTATTTTATCAAAATCCCTCTCGGCTACGCCGTATCTCCCTTTGACAAAAGGGAGAAATAAATCTTTAATTTTTGCTTTGACTGGAGATTTAGGTTGCGGAAAGACTGTTTTTTCTCGAAAAATAGGTCATTTATTAGGAGTAGAAGAAAGAATAACATCCCCTACTTTTGTTATTTACAATGAATACGAAACCCTCTGCCCTACGGGCATCTCCCTTGACAGGGCGACTTCCAATAAGTTTTTGCATTTTGATTTGTATCGAATTAGTGCCGATCATGAATTGGAAGAAATAAAATTTTTCGAATTATTTAAAAATAATGTTGCTTGTATTGAATGGCCAGAAAACATGGGTAAGGAAAATTTTGAAAAATTAAAAAGAGAAAATAAAGTGGTTACAATCCAATTCAAGTACTTGGACGAAAATACGAGAGAAATCAAATACTAATTTTTTAAAATTTCATCATGAATTTTTTATGTCTGGTGAATGTGCGTTGCACGTTCAAGGCCACAAAAATTATGATTTCAAATTAAATTATAGAAGATTAAAAGATTGGATGAATTCTTCACATTCGGTTTTGAGAGCTTCTTTGCCGTTGTGGACACATTGGATAGTATAGTTTTTGTCACTAGATTGAAGATCAACTATAGTTTGAGTGTCATTGTCATAACGGAAAGTATTTTGACCGGAAATGACTAGATTTGAATTAAAGCTGCGATTTGAATGACTCCAAGCCCAAGTCCCACTTGGTGCTACATGAACAGCGAAATTACCAGCAGGATTGGTGAAAGTGTAGCGATTTCCAGAAGTTTCTTTGTCGGTGAATTCTCCTCTGGAAGAGGAATAAACTATAGAAAAAGCATCATTTTGGTTGGTAAAAGTTAGAGATTTAGTTTTTTCTTCAATCTCAGTTGGAACTAAAGTTGGTTTTAAAGTTGGAATTATTTTAATGGTTGGAGTTATTTTAATAGTTGGGGTTGGACTTAGTTTTTTAGTTGGAGATGGAGTGGCAACTTCACTTGAAATGGTGGCTTCTTCTGGAGTTGTTGCAATTTCTGGAGTTGTTGTCGGGCTGACTTCTTGAGCAACTTGAGGACTTTCTTGAACTGGGGCTGGAACAGATTTTATTTTAAACATCCAAAAAATTCCAAATCCTGATAGAATCAGCAAGACTATGGTCAATACGAGATATTTTGTATTTTTCGAATCCATACATTTATAATACATTAATAATGAAAATATTAGCAATAGAGACTAGTTGTGATGATACTTGCGCAGCCGTTTTAGAAAACGACTGCCTTATTTCGAATGTGATATCTTCACAAACAGATTTACACGCAAAATGGGGTGGAGTTGTGCCTGATATTGCCAAAAGAGCTCATATTGAGAAAATTGATCCAGTAATAAATACCGCTTTAAAAAGAGCAAAAACTAGTTTTGATGAAATTGATGTGATTGCAGTGACTCTTGGACCAGGATTGGCAATTGCTTTGGGAATTGGAGTTAATAAGGCAAAAGAATTAGCCATTAAATATAATAAAAAACTAGTGGCAGTTAACCATATTGAAGGTCATATTTTATCTAATTTAATTAAAAATAAACTAGGTAAACCAGAGAGAAAAATTGAATTTCCAGCTTTAGCAATGACTGTTTCTGGTGGTCATACTAAATTATTTTTGATTAAAAAAATTGGAGAATATGAACTTATTGGAGAAACTTTAGATGATGCGGCTGGTGAGGCTTTGGATAAAGCAGCAAAAATGATGGGGCTTGGATATCCTGGTGGCCCAATTGTCGAAAGATTAGCTCAAACGGGTGATAAAGAATATTTAAAATTGCCTCGCCCATTGTCAACTCAAAAGAATTTTGATTATTCATTTTCTGGATTAAAAACTTCTTTTTATTATCAAATTAGAGAATGGCCAAAGAAAAAAATTGGTCAAAATTTAGCCAATTTATCGGCAACTTTCCAAGATGCTGTTTTTGACAGTTTATTAATAAAATTTAGAAAAGCAATTGAATTTTATAAACCAAAAACAATCTTAGCTAGTGGTGGGGTTTTGGCTAATTTGGAACTCAGAAAGAGATTAAGAAAAATGGCGAAAGAACTTAAAACTCCCCTTTTAATGCCGATTAAAAAAGAATTTAATACTGATAATGCAGCGATGATTGGATTAGTTGGATATTACAAAGCTTTAAAAAATGAATTTGTGGAAGATGTTGAAAGCTTGGATCGAAATCCAAGAGCAACACTTTAAATCTTGGTTCCGTGGCGGAAGACGGCAGCCCATGGGGTGAAAACTGATTGAAAAGTTTTTTGATGAATTGCTTTGCCATCTTTGTCGGTTACTGTCCAATCAAAGGCAGTTTTTAAACCTGGAATTCTTTTTTCATCTTGAATCACTTTACCAAGAGGTAGAGTTGGATCGTCAATGTTGACATCTGGTGGAGCTGGTTGAGCATCCCATTGGCGATAGTTAGAAATGGTTGCTTTGCGACCATCTGAAGTCCCATAAATTTCATAAGTTAAAGTTCGATTTGGTAGATCAAAAATGTTTTGAATCAAGACATAATGAGCAGTGTCGTTGATAAATTTAAGATCTGGATTAGGGATGAAAACAGTAGCATCAAAGCCTGGTTTAGAATTTTCTTCATAATAACTGACGCGGTAGGCATGATTTTGACGAGCAGTGATGTCCAGACCAGAATCTAGCATAGCTCTGAAAAGAGTTGTGGAAACTTGGCAAACTCCACCGCCAACATCAAGTTCTGTTTTACCTTGACGAATAATGTAGGCTTTTTTGAAACCAGCATCTAAGCTGACTTCACCTAGATTTTTGATGAAAGAAAAAGTTTCACCTGGTGCAACTAGAATACGATTAACTATTTCAGAACCTTTTTGGACATTCATGTTTCTGGTGGCATCGGAATGATTGAAAGTAGAAACTCCACGGCCTAGAAGTTCTTTAATTCCAAGGGTGTTAACATCGTCATTTTTGACTAGAGGTTCGATGTTAGTGACCGGGATTGATGCAGTTATTGATTTATCTTCGGAATCAATAAGTTTAGTCATAGAAGATTTAATTAAATCAGATAATTCCGATTCTTTGGGAATAACTCCAAGAACTGATGGTTGGAAATCTAGAACTTTCCCATTTTCAAATTTAAAAACAGCATTAACTGGATCATGTTTTAAACTCTGGGCTGTATTTTTAGTGAATTCGTCTATTCTTTTGACTTGGAAAGTGTCTTTAAAGTCTAGCCAAGAAATTAGGGTTTTATCATCAACAGTGATCTTGTTTATATCATTTGTTAGGATTAAACTTTTACCAATTAATTTTTCAGCCTTAGCTTTTGTGTTATTAACTTCAGTTTCGTTTGGAAAATAACCAACACTTGTTAAAGTTACATTGACTGCTTTGTCAAAAAGACCATTGCTTAGACTAGAAATTATGTCTTGTTTTAGTAGACCTTTGTCTAGTTCTTGACCAAGTTCCCCTTTTGTAAACACAATTGATTTTGATTTTATTTGAAGTTCACTAGGGACAAAAGGTTTATCAGTTTGAGAAGAAAGATCATCTAAATATTTATTTAGAGATGAATCGTCATAGGAAATGTCTAGGGTGAATTTTTTAGCAACGAAAAAATATTTTATATATTGGAAAATCCCCTCGTTTAGACGACGATAGAGAATGGTACTAGTAGTTCGATTTTTGTTGATTTGAGCTGAAATTGAAGCGGTGTTTAGAGAATAATCTTTCTTATCTGTTTTTAAAACAATTGTTTGAGGTATTTTGAAATCTTGGTCTATTTTTTTATCGATTTGTTCTCTGGAAAGATGGGAATAATTTTTGTCTAGAATAAAAGTGTTGCTGCCGGTTTTGTCGTAGTTGAGAATGATTGGAAGAAATAAAAGAATTAATGGAATTAAAACTATTAAAATAGCAATAATTATTAATTTTTTATTTTTCATATTTATGACTTTCGATCCATAGCCTGATTGGCTAGTTCATCGGCAAGTTCATTTGACTCGCGACGAACATCGATAAACTTAATTGGAGTGGAAATTAAATTTATAATTTCTTTGGCTTGTCTGAATAGTGGAAGTAGATTTGGAGCTTTAACTTTATAGAGACCTTGGAGTTGACGAATGACGAGTTGAGAATCTGAATGGAAATTGATTTGAGTTATTTTAAAAGTTTCTTTATTATCTTTGACCCATTCTAGGGCACCAAGCAAACCAGCATATTCAGCTTCATTATTGGTTTTAATGCCTAAAAATTTTGATTCTTGATAGATAATTTTTGAATCGTTGTCATAGATTACTAGACCGTAACCGGCAATTCCTGGATTTCCTCTGGCTCCCCCATCGGTATAAATGTTTATTTGCATATAGATATGATAACAATTTTTATTCAACAAAAACTAAAAGAGACATGAGGGCGACACCGAGAAGAATGAAGAAAAGTTGGATTCCAGAATGACTGATTTTGGTTTTGTGACGATGGAGTTCGGGAATTAAATCTGAAGAAGCTAAATAGATGAAACCGCCAGCGGTGATGGGGATTAAATATAGATAAAAATTGGCAACATGAGAACCTAAAAATATGGTTAAAATTACTCCGATAATGCTGGCTAGGGCAGAAAAAAGGTTATAAGTTACAGCTTTGAAGATAGAGAGCCCATTATGAATAAAAATTCCAAAATGACCAATTTCTTGTGGAATTTCATGAAGAATGACGGCCAAAGTAGTAGTGATTCCGACTGGAATGCTGACCATAAAACTGGCGGTGATGATCATACCGTCAATCATATTATGGACAGTGTCACCGACTAAACTGAGAGTTATTATTGATTTGTTTTGACCATCCAGATGATCGTGTGAACAATCGATGTCATGACAATGACGCCATCTTAAAACTTTTTCAATTATAAAAAAGATTAGAATCCCAACAATTATTAAAAAAGAAGTGCCTAAGTTGGCCCCTAATTTTTCAAAAGATTGAGGTAAGAGATGGATAAAAGCATCCCCTAGCAAACCTCCAATTGCAAAACTAACGAAGAAAAGAGTTAGTTTTTTTAAAATTGGAGTTTTAATAAAAATAAAAAAAACGCTAATTAAAGAAATTAGGCTAACCAGAAGGGCGGCAATTAGTGAAAAAATAAAAGGAAGCATACTTTAATTATATTATAGCCAACAGAGAGTTTTTTAGGGTATGATATATATGTGAATCCTGAAGACATGAACTCACCATTACCACCAAGAAAAATAAAGATAGCTGAACCTGATGAGCAAATTGAAAGGGTTAAAGTATTGGAACCAGTTGAAGGAGCAAATCCAGTTGAAAGCGTCAGTCCAACAACTTTGCCGGTGGCTAAGAAAAAAATAGATACTAAAAAAATTGTAATTTTTGGTGCGATTGGAGCTGGAATAATATTACTTCTCTTTATAATTTTTGGAGTTATAATCCCGGGTTCAAAAAACAAGAATAAAATAGTGACTCTTAATTATTGGGGTTTATGGGAAGACTCTCCGGTTATGAGCGGAATAATTGCTGATTTTGAAGCTAAAAACCCAACTATCAAAGTTAACTATAAAATGAATTCAAAAACAGATTACAGGAGCCGTTTAATCGGAAGATTGAACAAAACTGGTGATAGTGAAGATGTTCCTGATATCTATCGACTACACAGCACTTGGCTCCCTATGTTTTCTGATTATTTAGCCCCAGTTCCAGTTGAGACTGTTAAAAAACTAGAATTAGACACTGATTTCTATGAAATTTATAAAAATAGCCTTAAAGAAGGTGGTCAATATAAAGCAATTCCTTTGATGTATGACGGTTTAGCTTTGTTTTATAACAAAGATTTAATTAATGCTGGTGGAGTGAGTTTACCAAAGAGTTGGTGGGATCTTAAGAGTGCAGCTGAAAAATTGACTGTTAAAGATGTTGATGGAAGAATCCAAACAGCTGGAGTAGCAATGGGATTAGTCGATAATGTCGATCAATGGAGTGATATTTTAGGTTTGATGATTAAACAAAATGGAGTTAATCCTTTAAGTAATAATCCTGACGAAGTTAAAAAACTTAAAGATGTTCTAACTTTCTACACAATGTTTAGAACTAGTGATAATAAAGTTTGGGATGAGAGTTTGCCAAACTCAACTCAATTGTTTGCTAGTGGCAAGTTAGCTTTCTATTTTGGACAATCTTGGAGAGTTTTTAATATTAATGATCTTAACCCTAATTTAAATTATGGGATAATGACTGTGCCTCAATTGCCAACTTTAGATAATACTAGTCAGGCTGAATCATCTTCAGACACTCAATTGACTAACATTCATTGGGCAAACTATTGGGCAGAAGGAATAAATAGTAAGAGTAAAAACCAAAAAGAAGCTTGGAAATTTATGGAATATTTAGCTTCAAAAGAAGCTATGGAAAAGATGTACACAGCTGCTTCTCAAACTAGAGCTTTTGGAGAGATTTATCCTCGAAAGAGTCTATCTGACAAAATTATTAATAATGAAAAAACTAAAGCCTTTGTGTCAGTAGCCGATAAGGCAACAACTTGGTACTTAGCTTCAAACACTTGGGATGGTGGACTAGATGATGCAATGGCAAAATATTTTGGAGATGCAATTAATAGTTTGGCTTTAAAGAGTCTACCTATGGAAGAAGTGATTGTGGCCCTACAAAATGGGATTAATCAGGTTAAAACTACTTACCAATTAAAATAAAAATGATTTTAGTTAATTTTAAAATTTATAAAGAAAGTTTTGGTAAAGGAGCTATTGAACTGGCTAAAATTTGCCAAGAAGTGGCAAAAAAAACTGGAATAGAAATCATCCCAGTAGTTTCAGCTTTGGACGCTTATCGAATTAAAAATGAACTAAAAATTAAAGTTTTGATTCAACATGTAGATAATTATGCCGATGGAGCAAAAACTGGTTTTATTTCCCCTTTCCAAGCTAAAGAATTGGATTTAAATGGATCTTTAGTCAACCATTCTGAACATAAATTAAAACCAGGAACTATAAAGAGTATGCTTAAAAATTGGCCAGATAAATTTGAATCAATTTTATGTTTAAATTCTTTGAACCAAGCTAATGGTTGGGCAAGAAGTTTAAAACCAACAATGGTGGCTTATGAACCAAGTGAATTGATTGGAAGTAAAGATAAATCGGTAGCTAGCGAAAAACCACAAGTTATTAAAAAAATGGTGGAAAAATTTGCACCAATCCCAGTTTTGGTTGGGGCTGGAGTTAAATCAGTTGAAGATATTAAAATTTCCCTTAAACTAGGGGCTAAAGGTGTATTAATCGCTTCAGGAATCGTGACAGCTAAAGATCCAAAAAGCGAATTATTAAAATTAGCGACCGCTTTTGGTGTATAATTCATCCATATATGGCATCAATTGATAATCTATTAGTTTCTTTATTAGTCGACGAAGTAGTCGGCGGGTTTATAGTTACTATTCCTCCAGGCCACGTTGGCTGTATCTATAGTATTTTCAGTGGAGTTTTAAAAAGTGTTTGGCACCCAGGTATGCATTTTAAGATTCCTCTAGTCCACCGAGTAAAACTTTTTAATGCTCAATTAATTGAATACACAATTTCTAAGGATATTATTCTTAAAGAGAATAAAGAAATCATGGGTGATGAAATTATTAACTCAGTGACTGAAGATAATAAGTTTGTGGCAGTGGAAGCAACAGTTTTAATTAAGCTTGATACTGAAAGATTGCCTGAAATTTGGCAAAATATTGGTGAAAATTTTGTTTCTAAAGTGGTTCGACCAGTGACTAGAAGCCGAATCAGAAAAGTTTTGACTAATCATAGTTTAATTAAATCTCTTTCAACTGACCGAAGTCTTATTGAAGAAGAAATTAAGAACGAATTGAGAGAATCTTTGGCTCCACATGGTTTACATGTAGATAATTTTTATCTAAGTTCCCTAACTCCAATGGAAGGTTGGCAAATGTTTGAAGACAATAATACAAAAAATGAACCAATTATGCCAAAATCTGAAGAAGAAATTAAAAATCATCGAATGATTAGTGGCCAAATTGTTGACGAAGAGGTTATCCAGCCACAGCCAGAAACCAGTGACAATTTTGATCGTCGATTTTAAAGAGTTTTAGAGCTGAATTTAGAGTTGAACCAGTAGTGTAAACATCATCAAAAAGAATAATTTTTTTAGGTATATTTTTGATGTTTGGATCGAGACAAAAAACATCACTTATATTTTTAATTCGAGAAGATTTGTTTCTAAATTTTGCCTGTGATTCGGTGTACTTATTCCTTTTTAAAAAATCATCTCGATATTTTAGTTTTAGACTAAAAGCAATTTTTTTAGCTAAGATGGCTGATTGGTTAAATGAGCGCCAATTTTGGCGATATGGATGAAGTGGAATTGGAACCATGACAAAAGAATTATCTTGCCAATATTTAAGTAGGTTAGGATAATCAGTTTTGATTTTATTAGAACAAATTTTTGACAACTCACCTATTAAATCGGTGGTGAAGTTATATTTAAGTTCTCTGATGGCATTTTTAACCATTTTTTTATAGCTAAAAATACTCAAACGGCCTTCAATATTTTTGTCTCTAGTTTCAATCGCTAAAGTGTTTTGCTCATCAAGACAATTTTGACAAAAATAACGACCAATTTTTTTGCAACCAAAACAAGTCTTTGGAAAAATTAAATCAAGAAAAACAGACATTTGTTAATTATAGTACAAATCCCTCTAAATCTCCCTTTGACAAGGGAGACTTGTGCTATAATATATGCCTCTGGAGATGTATTGCATTGACGGAGTGAGTACTTTAAAAAACTGCAAGCCGGCTTTGATCCATTGAGCCGTTAAACAGGGTCAAAACAATTATGCCAAAAAATCTTTTGGTGTTGATTTAACTGCTTTCGAAGGCTTCGGTTTTCAAAAAGCAGCTGCTCCAGCTTTAGCTTTCGCTTAAGTTGTAGCCAACCATTTTTTAGTTTTCTATTCTAGAGGAAATTAGAAAGTGTCAACTAAACTAGAATGCTTTCCGATGGTTCTCGACTATTATCGGAATTAAGAGGTGGGTAATTCCATCACTAATCGACGTTTCAACGCTTTTCATTTACTTTAGCTGTTGAAAGTGTAGGAGAAAGTAACTTAAGCTTGTAGACGTTTTTTAAAATCCGCTTTCGGACCTCGGCTCGATACCGAGCATCTCCTCCTACGCTCCTATTATTGGAGCTTCGGATGGATAAATCCTCAAATATTAACAATAATTCCATCTACTTTTCTTTTTCCAGATGTTCTGGCGCCTCCACCAATCTCAATATAATGATCGCCAGCAGCTGACTCAATTATATCGACTTCAACTTTTTCTAATTCTGATGATAATTTTTCAACTTTAAATTTTTGAACTAGTCTATCAACTGGCAAACCACTACTTAATAAAGCACTGTTGGAAACAAAGAGAGAAATTTTTAGATTTGGAAATTTTTGTTTTATTATTCTGGCTTTTTTTATGACTGTTTCTATTTGATTTTCTAAGATTGAAGGAGTCCTTGTGCCATATAAATTGTCAAAAACAAAAGATATTTCATTAGAACCATCTTGTCTAACAATTGGTTCTAGATAAACTAGTTGATCTGAAATACTGTTATTTGGTTGATTTTCTGATTGGCTGTATACATAAAATTTATTAATATCACCAAATGTTAAATCAGTATCATTATTACAACCTTTTTCAGTGCAGGAGAGACAAGCTCTAATATTTTCGATAACGACATTTAAATTATTAGTGGTAGTGCTGGTGATTACTTGTTGAGTTGATTGACTGTTAATAATTTTTTCTATTTCTTTTAATTTTTCATTTAATAAGATATTTTGTGAACTAGAATTACCTTGTTTTAAATTTTCAAATTTACTTTTTATTTGATCATACACTTGTTCTAGTTTTAAAACTTGATCTTTAATCTTTAAAATATATTCTGAAATAATTTCTTTTTCGGCTGGATCTAATAGAGATTCTTTTTTAATAGCTAAATTGTCTAAATAATCTAAATCTTGAGAAAGAGCCATTGCCCCTGAACTGACCTTAAAATCTTCACCTAATCTGTTAAATATATCTATAATTTCTGGGGATGGTTGTAAAATTTTTCTTAAAATTTCTATTTCACCTTCAACATTTGATTCTTCTACAGATGAAGACATATTAACTAGGGTGGCAAAAGCTCTGATTCCATCTTGAAAATGTTCTTTTATAACTTGTGGATTATTAAAATCGAGGCCTGTGGCCTGACAAATATCAATTATTTGTTGTTTAATTTTAATTTCATTTTCTGATAGAGAAATATTTTTTGTGGGGTTGGTTAATTGTTGATATATTTTGGCAACAGTTGATCCGACTCCTTTATTACCAAAAAGCTGGAGTAATTCCATTCTTTGTTTATCTAAGGCCTCTGGATATAAATCTAAATCTTGTAATTCATGTAAGTTTTGGACAATATTGTTTAATTTAATATCGATTGTTTCGATATCACCGACTTTGACATTTTGAGTTTCTGATTGTAATAATTTAATAAATTCAGAAATTTCTTCATCTTTGATACCAGTATTTTCGGTTAATTTTGATATTGTTTTTTTTCTATCTTCGAGAAATTTTTCTATTATGAGACTTTTACTTTCTGAGACATAATCTCTGGGATTAATTTCTTTACCATTTCTAAAATCATCCCAACGATCATTAACCATTAATGATAAATAAAAACCAAGAATTGTTTCTTTTTCTGGAGTTCTATCATTAAGATTACTTAAATAAGTAGAAATATTTTTAATTGATCTGACAAGTTCTGGGCTAAAATTTTCTGGTATTTTTATAATGTCAAAACGAGTGGAAAATGCTTCTTTTATATCTTCTAATAGATTTACTCTTTGAGAATCAAAATCATTAAAGGCTCTGATATCTTTTCTTAGTTCTAATAATTGGCTAGGTTCATAATATTTTTGATTGTTTTTTTCTTTTTCTATTAATACTAATTTTGTTTTGTATAATGGATAGATTTCTTCAACAAATCTTTTTAGCTCTGCTGGTGGTAATTTTTTAAAAAGAGACAGATAATCAGAGAAAAGACTTGGAGCAGCATCAATAATATCTTTGGAGATATTATAAAAATTGGTTTTAGCTTCGTTAGACCATTTTTTATCTTCTATCTCTAATAATCCGCTTAATATTTCCTCTTTGCTTCGTTGAACAGTTGTTTTTTTAGAAAAAGAATTATCGACACTGTCAATTAAAAGACTTAAAGATTTTATTTGACTAAGTGGACCGGCACTGTCGAGATCAGTGACAAATTTGGAAAATAATTTTAGAGAAAATGATAACTCCCCTGTTTCCCCAGAATTTAAATATAATTTCCATTCGTCTTGAAGTTGTTGGAGACAAAAGTTTTTGGTTTTAGATTCATTAAACAAAGGTTCTAGTTTGCTTAATATAGGTGCTAAATACTGGTTTCCATCTTGTTGAGACTTGATGTAAAGTATCAATAATGATTTATAATTTGATTGATTTATCTCAATTTGATCTGTTGAAATAATTGATTCTCTGCTTATATTAATCCCAAATTCAATAAGAGTTTTACAATCCTTTTGAGAAAGTGAACCAGATTGATTAATATATTTCCCAATCTCTATATCTAAATCGTGACTTAAATCGAAGAAATTAAGTTTGTCTTGTGAGATTAATTTAAAGAAAGGATTGTTTTCAATTTCCGATATTTCATTTTCAAAAATATTTTTTAGAATAATATTTGTAACCTGTTCATTTGTTGAATTTAAATTATTCCAAAATTTAGTTTCTGATTCTGGTCGGTTTTTAATAAAATCTGGAGTAACCAAATTCCTTACCCTAAAACTATAGTTTTCATTTATAGCTAATTCTATAAATGATAGAGTAACAGATAAATCATCTGGGTTATATAAAATGTCTATCTCATTTTTATGTTTAATTAAGAATTTTTCTAGTCCTTCATTATTTTGGGTGTCTCTTCTAAAGAGACTCCAAAAATTTTGATCTTCAGTTGAAAATGTATTTAATATTTCTGATGATAAAAATTTGTTTATTATATTTTTATCATTAAGAGTATCTTTATTTAAAATTAGAGATTCGATTAATAAAGATGAAGGGTTATTAGATGTATCAAAAAAAGTATCTAAATTATCTTGATTTTTTATTAAAAAAGCTCGGTATGTTGTAACTTCAGCTTCATTAAAATCTTTTAATATCTCCAAATTAAATTTATTTATAAAAGATTTATCTGCTTCACTAAATGATTCAATTAATTCTGGAGTAAAATAATTAAAAATAAATCCTTCATTGCCCAGAGAGTATGCATCTTCAGAACTGATTAATGACTTAAAAAATGAAGCAGTCGGTTTATTATTGTTGTCGATAAATTGATCAATATTATCTTTGTACTGAAAAAGTCTTTGTCTAATTCTATAAGAATCAAGATATTTACTATCTATATCTATATTTAAAATTGTATCCCAAAACTTTTGTTCATTTAAAGGAAAAGTCTTAATTATCTCCGGAGTTAAAAGCGAATTGATTATAAAATTTTGATAGTAGCCTGGCTCTTTAACTATTTTTGATATGGCTTCGAGAAAAGTATTCGTTATTTGACCTTCTTTATTAAAAAATAAATCAATATTATTTTGATTTTTAATTACAAGATTTAGTATATCTGTGGGGCATTCTTTATCAACCAAACTTTTTAAAATATATGAAAATTTTCTTGATTCTTCAGGAAAGTTAGATATTTGTTCTGTTGTTAATAAATGTTTCCAAGTATCAATAATAAGTCCTTGTGACATAGCATTTTCATAAAATATAAAAGTAGGTATGTTTTGATTATCAAAAAATTGATCAAGCTGATCTTTATTATTAAGAACAAATTCATTAAACTTAGACATATTGTTTTGCCTAATTATTTCCCATATTTTTTTACCATCAGTAAGAAATGATAATTTCTCATCGGTTAAAAATCTGTCTGGAATAGCAAGATTTTTTTTGACTATCGATTCTAAAAATAAACTATTAAAATTGTAATTATTATCTAAAAATTTAGAAAAATCAGAGTGGTTAGCTGTCAGAAACATTGTTATGCTTTTTATGTACAAATCATCTTCCTTCAATTCACCATTAATAAAGAAACAGTCTCTGTAGGCTGTCCAAAAGGCTTTATCCTGCGGACTGAAAGTGTTTAAAACTTCATCAGAAAGATTACTTAAATTAATAATGGAGTGTTTATATTCATCTTCGTGTGATAATTTTGTGGCTAATTCAAATAATAGCGAAGTCGGGAAACCATCTTTATTTAATAATTTACTATAATCGTCTTTGTTGGAAATTAATATTTCTCTAATTGTGTTTTCTTTATTCCCGAAGTTTACTTGAGTATAGACATCAGCATTACAATAAAAAGTCCAAAACATTTTTTCTTTAGGATCTAGATTGTCTAAAAATTCTTGAGAAAAAACATCTGTAAATTTTTCATTAATATATTTTATTTTTGAAACATCAAATATAAATGACCCACTTAATTTATTATCTGGAGTAATGTATTTTGAATAAAATTCAGCTTGATTATCATTCAAAAAATTTCTTATTTCTAGTTTAGAGTCGCTAACTATTCCAAATCGTTCATCAGAATCTTTAGGAAGTAAACTTTTATATACATTCCAAAATAATTTTTCTTGGGGATTTTCAAGTTTTTCAATGTTTTCCAAAGTAAGATACTCTTTGAGTTTTTCTAAATCAAAATTATGATTTAACATTTCAAAAAAACTAGAATTAAATTCGTTTTTTTCATTAAAATATTGAGAAAAATTTTCTTTTAATTCTAATAATTTATCTATATAGGTACCACCGTTCAAATCACCATTAAGATCTTTGAATAGTGTCCAAAAAACTTTATCTTGTGCGGGTAAACTATCTAATATTTCATCTGTTAAAATCCATTCCAAATAACCTTTCCCTTCATATTCATTTGCAATTTTTGTGAAAAACTCTGGGTTAATAGCGTCAGTCTCACCAAGGAGCTCTTTTAATTCATCAAGGTTAGAAACAAATTTATGATACCTATCTCTGTAAGAATAAGAATTATAATAAAATGTTTTCCAAAATACTGTGTCTTTGGGAGAAAATTTTGAAGTAAAATCGGCTTCTTCGGTATGTTTATCTTTGATATATCCGTTAAAATTTTCAACAATAAGTCTGTTGTTGAATTCTCCATTTTTTAAAATAGTTTCAAAAAATAAAGGAGTGAGAGAATTATCACTGTCAAAATATATATCTTTTTTGGTAATAAAATCTCCGGCGAATTCTCTGTCTAGAGTATTGGAAAATACCTGCCAATATAATCTATCGTCTGTAATTGGAAAAAAAATAACTTCAGAAATATTTATATTTTTAAGATTTTCTATAAAATAAGCAGTGTCTCTTTTTTGAGATTCAGTGTCTGAAGTTTTAGTTTCAGCTAGTTCTAAAATAAAATCTGACATTTGTTTTTGGTCTTTAAAAGATGAACTTATTTTATCTTGATTTCTGGTGACAAAAGTAATTATTTCATTAACACTAACACTTGTTCTAGTGCTGTCATCATCAATTAAAGTAAGTTTTTTTAAAAAATCAGCAACACCTTTATCATTATTTTGGAGTTTGTCTATTTGCTTTTGAGATAATTTTCTAATAATTTCTTCCGGATTATTGAATTTATCGATGTTTTGGTAGATAAATTTAAAATTTTTTTCAAAAATATCATCATCAACCCTTGATCCTTCCGGTAAATGGAAACTGATTTGGCTATCTTTATTAAAAATATTTTGTGGAGTTAATTGTTCTCTTTTGATATTTACTAGGCTTGAAATATCTTCCTTATTAGTTGGATCTAATAATATTATTTCTTTAATAATATCTAGTCTTTTTTTAATTTCCGGATCAATTTTGCCATTCTGAACCGTTTCAATAAGAGAATTTAAAAATGGATTAATTTCTGTTTTGTGGGATTCAAGATTAGCAATACGAATTGGTTTCTTCATATTTAAATCATTCAAAAAGGAATACGGATTTAGTTCTGAACAGACGGAATCAAACTGAGCATCAGGAACACTATTAATTTTTATGATTAATTCTTTAAAATCAACACTAGCTAAATCGGAACTGCCAACATGAAAACCAAGTTTGTTAAATTTATCGATAGCGCTAGTAATATCTTTGATTGATAAGCCTTCTAATTTTTTTACAACTTCGTTAACTGCTATATATTCATTGGAAAAGCCTCGTTGTTTAAGAGCGTTGTAAAATTCAGTAGCGTTTTTTACGCCTAATGTTTTTAGTTTTAGAATATAAGGTGTGGCAACTACTTTATCAATAAAACCGTTTTTTTGTTCTGGAGCATGCTCTTGAAGTTGGGTCTGGTGAGAATCAATAAAACCTTTTGGGAAGATAGTTTCTTCTCTTCTAATATAATACCAATCTCTATTAATTAAAGCTTCTTTAGAAGTAGTGTCTGGTTGGGAGATTTCTTCTATTTCTTTATTTATTTGTTTGATTTCTGAATTAGTTGAATTAATCTCTTCATTTTTTTCGATTGATGCTTCTGCTTCTGGTTTTTGGTCAATTTTTTGTTCAACAATTTTTTTTGGGGTAGTTTCTACAGATGGTGTCTCATTATTTCCTTTTAATTCAGGCATATAAGATTATAACCTAATATTAAAATTATTTTATGATTCTAGCCATTTCTTTGGCTTTGATTTTTTCGCGTTTTTCGTATTTGCGCATTTTGCGGCCGACACCAATTTCGACTTTGAACCATTTGCCTTTGACATAAAGTGAAATAGGAATAAGCATGTATTTTTGATTTCGATAGCTTAGGAGTTTGGCAATTTCTTTTTGAGATAATAATAGGTTTCTCTCACCAGTAGTGTCAATTGTTTGACCTTGAGAATATTTATAGAGAGGAATTTGAAGATTCAATAGAACTGGACGACCATTTTGAATTTCAACTTTAGAATTGGCAAATTGAGGAGTTTGTGTGCGCAAAGATTTGGCGTCAGAGCCACTTAGGGCAATTCCGGCTTCAATTTTGGCGATAAATTCATAATCGCGTGATTCTTTGTTGAAATGTTTCATCTGATGTATTTTAACAGAAAAAACCCTCCGCCCTTCGGGCACCTCCCTTGACAGGGAGGCTAAACTATAATTTTATTTGATAGATTTTTTGGTCAGTGGCGAGAACGAAGATTGAGGCAGTTTTTTCATCAACAGCAATGTCGGCGATTTTTAATTTATCAAAATTATATTTTGATTGCAGTTCACCAGTTTTTTTATAGACATAAATTATGTTTTGATTATCAACAAAAACAAAAATTCCTGAGTTTAGAGTTATATTTAAGTTACTTGTTTGAGAAGACTCCCCTTGTTGGACTAATTTGAAATCTTGCTTAACACCACTAGAATAAGAGCTGATTTGACCATTTTTATGTAAAACCGAAATATTACCATTAATCGCTAGAGAAAGAGGGTTAGCGTCGAGCTTAGCATCATTTTTTAACCAAAGTTGAGGAGCTCCAAAAGCAGTTGAATTTGAATTTAGTTTCCAAATGTTTAGATTTTTTTGGTCTAAAACATAGATTGCTCCATTCCAAAACTTAATGTCAGTTAAATCAATTGTGGAAGTTGAAAGATCAACTTTTGACTCGAGAGAAGTATTTTTGACTAAAAATATGTTAGTTTTGTTGGCTAAATATAGTTCCCCACTATTTTCAGCTAAAAAATTGAGGTTTTTGATTTGGTCATTAACCATGACGCTTTTACTTGATTTTTTAGGGATATTTAGAGAGTCTAGGCGACCATTGGCTGAATCTAGAAGATAGAGACTGTCACCTTTTAGAAGAAGTTTGGAATATTGAGATGATTTGAAAGAAATTGACATGTCATAGAAAAGAGCTGGACTGAAGTGATCAGTAGCACCAGTTTGAGATAATATTTGTTGGACTTGAGTTTGATAAGTTATGATTTCATCTGAGTGAAGTTTTAGATCAGTCATTTTTTTAATTATTGATTCTGAATCACGAGCAAGTTGTTGAGCTGAATTTAAATTTAAACTTTTGACAGCAATGATGTCGGTGAATTTTTTGTCTAGTTCTGATTTTAAACTTTGATATTTCTTTTCATTTTGGATTGATTGATTTTTTTGATAGCCAAAATAAAAACTGGTTATTAAAGCTAAAATTAGGACTATAGCAATCACTAAGTTTATTTTTTTTCTTTTTGAAAGAGCGCCAATGTCGTGATGAGAAATATAAACTGAATCTTTATTTCCTCTTTTAAAAAAAGAAAAAATGGATTTTTTAGGAGGGTTTGGAGTTTGAATTTGTTGAGTTTGTGAAAATTGATTGAAATCAGCAATAGAATCATCTAAAGATTCATTTGGTGCTGCTTCGGTCTCTAAAGTCGGAGTTTGGTCTTCTTCATTGTGTGTTTGAATTAAAACAGAAGCAAGCCCATCTTGATTGTCGAGAGAATATAGAGTGGAAAGAAAGTCTTCTTCTATATTTTCCATTTTCTGATTAGATAGGACCATTTTTATTTTTTCCCAAGTGAATTGTTCAAAAAATGAATTAGTGCTGAGAAAAATTTTATCTTCTGGGTTAATTGGACCAGAAAGAGTTTTTATTTCTTGATTATCATTTTTTAAAATTGAGCTGATTTTGTTATCTCGACAAAGGATTACTTTCCCAAGACCAGAGGAAACTAGATATAAATTATTTTTTAAGACAACTGCAATTAATATTTCTAGTTTATTAGTTTGATACAAAGGATTGTTTATTACTGAAATTAGGGCATTTTTTAGACATTCTTGGATGTTTTCTTGATTATCACAAGAAAAATAATTTTGGTTAAGTTCGTATATTATGTCGTGGCCGATGATGTTTAAATCCTCTTCTCTGGACTCGATGCCAAGATTAATTAGACCAAAGAGATGTCCACGTTGATGAATTAATATTGGGTCATCTGGTTCATTTTCCCAATATTGAGACCAGTTATTAGCACTTGGTTTACCAATAAACGGACGACAAGTAAAATGCATTACTTAATCATACTACAATGCGAGAAAAGTCAAAATCAGAAGAATTGAGAAGATAAGATGAATGTAGGAAAAAGCGATTAAAACTGAGTTAAATTTGTCAGTGACGCTTTTTGACATTGAACCGACTTGTTTAACTACAATTAGAGAGAATATAAAGTAAAGTAGACCAAAAAGAATGAAGAAAATCTTAGTTATAATAAGGAAATAGTTTCCTGCGTCATCTATAGTTACAATATTACCTATCATTTTCGCCTCCTTTTTTTTGTTCTTCTAAATCACGAAGTTCCTTAAATAGTTTAATGATTTTTTCTGGATTTGGAACTTTTTCAAAATTTATTTGATTAGTTTCAGAAGCAGTTTGAATTAGAACATCACCAAAGTTAAAGAAGGTTCCTAGAACTCCACGGATAGAAGTGGAAACATCTTGAACCATAGCGATATCGGCTTCAGCAAAATGTTTATTCAAAAGATTATTAAAATCAATGTCAATAACTCGCTGATCAGTGACTAAATAGAGATCAAAATACCAAGATAAAAATTTTTCAAAAGAATAAATGAAAGTCATTAAGTACCAAAAAAGAATAATGGCAAATTGATATTGACCTGGGAAAAAATTTAGAAAAGAAAAATATTTAAAAAATAGAGGCACAAAAAGCATTAAAATGGCAATAAAAACCCAAGAAATATTGTTAATCCAGTGAGGGCGAACGGCTAGATAAATAGTTTCATCGTCACCTTGTTCAGCAAAAGTTAGAATTCTAGGATGAACCAAAAAACCAGAAAGTGAACTTTTAGAATGACCACAAATATCATGAACTTTTTTATGAAATTCTTCATTAGGGACTGGTTCTTCTTCTATTTCTATTTTCTTTTTTTTGAACTTCTTTTTAATTTCTTTAGTCTCTTGAACTTCTTCTTTTGGTGTTTGAGTAGTGCCAGAGACAATTATTTCATCATCTGGAGCAATAGTATCTAGGTCTTGAGATCTGGTCATAACTATAGTTTACCAAAATTTAACGTTTTTCGACATTATATAGTGGGCCGACGATGGAAATGTTGGCTGGAGCCCGAGAATTGAAATAACTTTTCCAAGTGGAACCATCAAAATTAGCTGAGCCAGCGTCACCTGAAATTGAAACTTGAGTAGTATAACCGGTTCCTTTATCCCAAGATATGGAGACAGAATTGATAGTGTTATAAGGATTACCTCCACGACTTCTTAATTCATTTTTAACTTGATCAATACTCCAACCACCTTGATCTGGAGGTAAGAGATTATTGTTTATTGAAGGATCTCTTTGAGATAGAAGAATTGAGTTAACAACGTCTGCCACTTCACTTGGTTTTAGCCAAGCTGATTTATTGTATTCTTTACGATAGCCTTGAGCGGCATAAAAACAAGGAGAATCACGGTCATAAGCTTTGGCAAATAAATCATCAAAAGAGTTAATGTCGCCAGAAGTGTCTCTAGTTCTTTTAGTCCATCCAGTTGATTTCCAACCAACATCAGCTGAGCTGTAGGTGTAGGCACCAGCGGTTGAAGCAAACCAAGCAGTCACAACTTGACCACCTTGGACTAGGACTTCGCCTTCAGTGGCCTTAACAGCTTTTTCCCAATCACCACCTTTGTTACCACCTTTATAAACTTGGCAAGCTTGAGTGGTACAAATTTCATTCTTTCCATTGTCGGTGTAAGCAAGAGCATAAGAACGAGCGGCAATGGCTTGAGCCTTAAGAGCTTCAATTGGCCAACTGGCAGGAACTTCATAAATTCCAAGAAGATATTGTTCTATTGGCATTGAGCCGAAACCTTTGACTTGTAGAGTCACATTAGATTTTTTTTCGATGGAAGTATTATTAAAATAAGCATTTAAAATGTCTCGGTAATTTTGGCCAGCTTTAGCTCGACCGTAGGCTCCATATTGATTTAAACCGACATGATGAGGAATTCCAAAGGTAAAAAAGGCGAAGCCAGAGCCAAATCCAGGATCAGTTTTGCGATCATCAGTGCACATCATTGAGCCAGAACCGACAGTGGTAGGGAGATTCAAACTGGCTAATTTTTGAGCTTCTAGTTGTCTTTGTTTTGCTGATAATTCAGCTTTAAAAGTTTCGGCTTTTTTGATTTCACCACTTAAAAAACCAAAACGGCTGTCAAGACTTTTTTTAATTTCAGCCATTTTTACTTTTTGAGCTTCGAGTTCGACTTTATTTTGGTTTAGGGCACTAATATCGTTGGTGTATTGAACAATAGTGCTTTTGTCGCGGGTGATGATAGATTGGTACCAAGTGTATTGATGTAAGAGATTTGAGCTTTCTGAGGAAGAGAGGAAAAGAACAAAGGGATTATACTTTTTAGTATCTTTATAATATTTTTTGATTCTTTCAGAAATTAGAATTTTTTGAACTTCTAGATCGGCTTCTTTGTTGACTAGTTGTTGACCAAGGTTAGTGATTTGAGATTCGGTGGCAGTGATTTGATTTTTGGCTTGAGTAATTTTAGCCTGAAGACCGGTTGACTCTTTTTTGAGTGGGGCCATGGAATTTTCCAGATCGGCAATTTGTTTTTGAATGTTGGCAATGTCAGAATTTATGTCTGCATAGACAGGAGGAAGAAAATAAAATGTAGAAAATATGAGAATAAACAAGATTAAAATTATTCTTTTGAAGAAATTTTGATTCACAGATTAATTCTAACATTTGTTATACTAAGTTTATGTTAAGAAGAAAAATAATGCCTTTTTTAATGACATTTGGAATGTTTTTAGGATTGGGAAAAATCAGTAAAGTTTTAGCTCTTGACCCATTTGATGGCTGTGGTGGCATAAATAGTGCTACCCCAAAAATAAACACGGCTTTAGGTTGTATACCAGTAGAAATGGGAGCTTTTGTGACTTGGTTGTTGCCTGTCTTATTTGGAATCGCTGGTGGAATTGCTTTTCTATTAATGGTTTATGGATTTATTTTGATGACAATGTCAAAAGGAGATCCAAAAGCGGTTCAAGGAGCTCAAGAAACCATCACTTCAGCTATAACTGGGCTTCTAATTTCATTGTTTGCTTTGTTTTTGTTAAGATTAATTACAGTTAATATTTTACATATTCCAGGAATAAATTAAATGGCAGTAACTTTACCAGCCGATCCATTAGCCACAAAATTTCCAAATGTTGGTAGTCTTGTTGGACAAGCTTTACCAATTGTTTACACTATTGCTGGTTTAGCACTATTAGTAGTGTTGATTTCAGGTGGTGTAACTTTAATGACTGCGGCAGGAAACCCAGATAAGGCCAAAGAAGGTTATGGGAAAATTACCGGTGGATTAATTGGGTTTTTGATTATCTTTATTTCTTATTTTGTAGTTCAAATTATTGAAGTGATGTTGGGAGTGAAGATTTTTTAATCTTATTTCCCCATTCGACGGTTGCGTTGTTGATATTGAATGATAGTTTTTTCTAGTTCTTTTGGAGTGAAATCTGGCCAAAGAGTGTCGGTGAAATAAAGTTCAGCATAGGACATTTGCCAAAGTAAGAAATTAGAAAGACGGAATTCACCACCAGGTCTGATTATTAAATCTGGATCAGGTTGGTCATGAGTGTATAAATATTTAGAAATTAATTCTTCATTAACTTCGGATGGCTTGACCCCATCTTTAATGATATTTTTAATAGCATTAATTATTTCATCTCGACCGCCATAGTTTAGGGCCACGTTAAATTTAATTCTTTCGTTATCGAGAACCACGTCTAACATTTTTTTGATGGCACTTTTGACTTTTAAAGGAAAAGCTTGAAAATTACCAAGAACAAAAAATTTAATGCCAGCTTTTCTATATTCTTCTCTTTTTGTTTTAACAACATCAATTAAAAGATTAAAAATCCCTTTGACTTCTTGAGCTGAACGTTTGCGCCAATTTTCAGTTGAAAGAGCATAGACAGTGATGTTTTTTATGCCTATATCTCGACAATAATTGACAATATCTTGAAGGTTTTTGGCACCAGCTTTGTGACCCTCAGTCGGGTTTAAACCACGAGCTTCGGCCCAACGACGATTCCCATCCATGATTATGGCAATGTGTTTTGGTAAATTATTCGGATCAATTTTAATTTTTGAAGTCATGCTATTTAAGTCGAGTTATTTAATAAATGCATTCGATTAAAAAAATAATCCCGCCGAAGCGGGATTAAATTTAAATTTTGAAGGTAATGAAAACTAAACTAGAGTCAAAACTGTTAGTACCAGAAAGTTTTGAGTTTCCTCAAAGGAGGTGATCCATCCGCACCTTCCAGTACGGATACCTTGTTACGACTTAACCCTCATCGCTGAATTTACCTTGGTCCTACAAAAGTAAGGCTTCAGGTACCCCCAACTTTGCTGATTTGACGGGCAGTGTGTGCAAGAGGCGAGAACGTATTCACCGCAATCTGCTGATTTGCGATTACTACCAATTCCAAGTTCATGCAGGCGAGTTTCAGCCTGCAATCCCAACTGAGGATTGTTTTAGGGATTAGCTCCACCTCGCGGTATTGCAACCCTCTGTACAACCCATTGTAGGATGTGTGTAGCCCTGGACATAAGCATCATGATGACTTGACGTCGTCCCCTCCTTCCTCCTAACAAAATAATGCTAGGCAGTCTCGTATGACACAGTAACATACGATAGGGGTTGCGCTCGTTACCTCACTTAAGAGAACAACTCACGTCACGAGCTGACGACAGCCATGCAACAGCTGTGTATCACCCTCGAAGGAGTCTCCGTTTCTGGAGATTTGCAGATACATTTCAAGCCCAGGTAAGGTTTATCGCTTCGTATCGAATTAAACCACATGCTCCACTGGTTGTGCGCCTCCCCGCCAATTCGTTTGAGTTTCGGCCTTGCGGCTATACTCCCCAGGCGGTCTGTTTAACGCGTTAGCTTACATCTCCCAGGATAAATCCCGAGAAATTAACAGACAATGTTTACGGCTAGGACTACTCAGGTCTCTAATCTGATTTGCTACCCTAGCTTTCGTCTCTCAGTGTCAGTGTATACCTAGTTACCCGCCTTCGCGCTTGGTGTTCTTTGTAGTATCCACGGATTTTACCCCTACACTACAAATTCCAGTAACCCCGATATAACTCTAGTCTTTCAGTCTCCTACCCCTGTCCCTAGTTAAGCTAGGGTCTTTGAAATAAGACTTGAAAAACAACCTACAGACTCTTTACGCCCAATAAAACCGGGTAACGCTCGGAACCTACGTATTACCGCGACTGCTGGCACGTAGTTAGTAGTTCCTTATTCAAAACAATTTCATATTGTTATAAAAGTGGTTTACGACCCGAAGGCCTTCATCCCACACGCGATGTCGCTGCGTCAGACTTTCGTCCATTGCGCAAAATTCCTAACTGCTGCCTTCCGTAGAAGTATGGGCCGTGTCTCAGTCCCATTGTGCCGGGCCCTCCGCTAAGAGCCGGTAGCCGTCATCGCCTTGGTGAGCCATTACCTCACCAACTAGCTGGTAGCGAGTACGCCACTCTCTTCGCGACTTGCGTCTTTAATCCGAATATTGCATCGGATACTATAGGAAATTACTCCACCTTTCGGTGGGCTATGCCCTACAAAGAGGTATGTTCGTACTTATTACTCACCCGTTCGCCACTAAACTTATTATTTACACAGAAATTCCCACTGTATAGGAATATCTCTGTGTAAACAACAAATCCCGTTCGACTTGCATGTCTTAGGCACATCGCCAGCGTTCACCCTGAGCCACGATCAAACTCTTAGTACAAATAATTCCAACTCAAAAGTTGAAATGATTGATTATAAATATCAATCAAAAATTTTTTTTTAGAAAATCTTTCTGGTACTAACAGGAGTGACTCTAGTTTTTTCTGTTTTCATGTTTTTTACCTTCAAAATTTTAAAGTACGGAAAACTGCCTGTTAAGACAGTGACGTTATTATAATATAGGAGAAAATAATTTACACTAGGCAAGTTGAACTTGCTTTGTGTTTAAAGTTTGATTAAATGGGCGGATTTTAGGATTTTTAGAATATCAGGTTCAGATGAAGTGAAAATTGTTTGGTAAGATTGGCAAACTTTGGTTACTAACTCTTGATGTTCTGGATCTAATTCTGAAAAAATGTCATCTAGAAGCAAAATTGGTTTATCATGATAGTTTTCTTCTAGATAATTGATTTGAGCTAATCGAAGAGCCAGAACTGCCAATCTTTGTTGACCACGACTGCCCCAAAAGGCTAAGTTTTTGTCTTCAGCTGGAAAAATTGAGTTGTCAAAACTAAAATCATCACGGTGAATCCCCGCTTGAGTGTAGCCTCGACTTAGATCGAGTTGATAGTTTTTGGTTAATTTATCTTCAGTTAGAAATGAAGGATGATAATTAATGAAAATAGTTTTAATTTGAGAATCTGGATGATTGGCAAAAAATTGGTTGGCAAATTTTACAAAAGAAACTCGAAAATCGTGGACTATTTTGGAATTTTTGATTAGAGATTGATCCCAATAAAACAATTCGCCAGGAGCAGCTGTTCCGGCTTTAATTAAATCTAGAAGTTCATTACGATGTTTTAGAGCTTTATTATATTGTAATAGAGCTGAGGCATAGCGCCATTCGGTTTGGGAAAATATATGGTCAAAAAAATCGCGACGGCGAGTTGGTGAACCATTTATAATCCTGATGTCTTCAGGGTGGAAAATAACTGTTTTTAAAATTCCAATATACTTTTTTCGAGTTTTTTCGACTTTTTGGATTAAAAATTTGCGGGAAACGGTTGGAGAAATCCCTTTTGGATCTTTAATTAATTTAACTTCAATTTCAGATTCTTCTTCTTTATTATTAATTAATTTAGCTCTGACTGAACAAAAGTAATTATTCCAATTAATCATTTTTGATTGAGAGGAAGACCTAAAACTTTTGCCAGATGAAAGGAGAAAAATTGCTTCTAGAATATTAGTTTTGCCAGAGCCATTTGGACCAAAAATTAGGTTTAATTTTGGGTCAAGTTCAACTAATTGTTGTTCGTAAGATCTGAAGTTTTGGAGGAGAAGTTTGGAAAGATGCACTAAGCTATTTTACCAGATTCATCGAGATTAACTCTTTTAGTGTCACCATTAATTAGAGTATGTAGTTCTTTATGTAAAAAACTTGTATTTTCACCATCAGCTTCTGATTGCTCTATTTGGCGAATGCATACTACCATTTTTTGGACGTCCATGTTTTTGATTCTTTCGTTCATATTTTTATACCTATTTAAATTAGGAATGGTGATTGTATAACAAGCACAAAATTAAGTCAATATCCTATTTTTTTGGCAAAAAAAAACGCCGAGGTGGGAAAGAGAAAAAATTCTCAATCTTTGTCGACGATTTTTAGAAAAAAAAATGTTTTAGCTTACTTTGATCAATCTTTCAATCTTTCCTTTTTTGTTCCAATGCCCATGAACAATGTTTATCTCGGAACACTTAGTGCACCCTGCCACCTGTTTATTTCTGAGACTAACTATTATGTACTCATTGTTTCTGACTAAGTCAAAATTTTCACTTTCATCAACCTGACGAAAAACGATTGGGTCTCCAGGGTGGATTAATTCTCCACAAGAGGGACATTTTCTAATCATTTTCAGATAACAATTAAGACAAAGGTCAATAACTCCATTAACTGGACGAAGAAAAATATTTATTTCCTCACCAAAAACTTTAACTGCTTCATTGAATGGTTTGGCTTCGTGGCCACATTTAGTCGGATAGACAACCTCTTCAATGTTCTCTCTTTTAAATCTGTCAAAAAAACTCATTAACAACACTCCTTCTCTCTTTTTTTCTTTTTTAAAGATCTTTTTTTACTTTGACAAAAAATAAACGCAAAAGTTTATTATGTAAAGTTGGCTATTGTAGCAAAAAGGAGGGATTGAGTCAATATTATAGGTTTTATGTGTCCAGCAGGTAGGAGTTGAACCTACTTTAGACAGTTTTACAGACTGTTGCCTAACCGTCCGGCTCCTGCTGGTTTAGTGCTCGTTATTATAACAAATAATCTAGAAACGAACTAGTATAATAAGTTATGAAAATAATTTCTTGGAACTTGGCTGGAATGAGGGCGGCAATCAAAAAAGGTTTATGGGGAACGATGGAAGATCTTAAGGCTGATGTTTATTGTTTCCAAGAAGTGAGAGCAATGCCTAATCAAATTCCGATGCTTGAATGTCCAACTGGATATCACCAATTTTTTAATCCAGCCGAAAAAGCTGGTTATTCTGGAGTGGCAACTTTTTCAAAAATGGAACCTAAATCAGTGATTTTGGGCGAAAGAGATAATGATTGGGATGATGAGGGTCGAGTGATTATTACAAAATTTGATGAATTTACTTTATTAAATATTTATTTTCCAAATGGTGGCCATGAACTTTTGAGACTTGATTATAAAATGAAATTTTATGATAATTTTTTGAAATATATTAATGAACTTCGAGACAGGGGTGAAAAAGTTGTTTTTTGTGGTGATGTTAACACTGCCCATAATGAGATTGATTTAGCTAGACCTAAGGATAATGTTAAAAATACTGGTTTTTTGCCAATTGAAAGAGCTTGGATGGATAAATTGGAACAAAATGGTTGGGTCGACACTTACCGATTATTAAACCCAGAAAAAGTTGAATATTCTTGGTGGAGTCAAAGATGTGGTTGCAGACAAAAAAATGTTGGTTGGAGAATTGATTATTTTTTTATTGATGAAAAGTTAAAAGACACTGTTAAATCAGCTTTTATTTTGACTGAAGTTCTTGGGTCTGATCACTGCCCGGTTGGCATTGAGATAAATATTTAAAAGTGGTAAATTTAATTATGAGTTCTAAGGAACAACCAATTTTCGATAATAAAGATATCAAATTGACTGTGAATAATTTACATGAAATGAATGATGAACAAAAGGAATTTTATTTAGCTCAAAAATATCCTGAAAATGGCGAAAATATGGAAACTTATTCAGATGATATAGCCAGGCGATAAGAAAAATTAAATTTTTACTTTGTTATAATCTTGAATATGGGTTATTCAAAAAAATTTGATGTGTATGTTGCTGATGAAAAAGAACAAGTCCATGAAAACTGCGGTATCTTTGCAATGTATGTAAAAGAACCAAGAAATTTGTTTTTAGATCTTAAATATGGTGGAATTGGAGTTCAACAAAGAGGTCAAAATGCAGCTGGGATGGTGATGATGAATGATGATTTTAAAGATACTATCCATAAGGCTGATGGTCTGATAAAAAATGTTTTTAATGAGGAAATATCACTAAAATTTCAAGATCCAAACAGATGGGGTATTCTTCATTGTCGATATGGAACAAATGGTAATTATTGTTTAGAAAATAACCAACCTTGTTGTGTGACTATGTCTGATGGGACTTTAATCACAATAGCGCATAATGGTGAATTTGTGGGAATAAAAAAATATAAAAATAATCCAGAAATGTCTGATACTCGAATTTTTGCCAACATATTGGCTAGAACAAAGGGTTTAAATTGGGATGAAAAAATTATAAAAGCATTAAAAAAAATAGAAGGTTCATATGGATTGGTTGTAGGAATAAAAGACACTTTATATATGGCCCGAGACAAATATGGAATAAGACCATTATTGGTGGGGTCTATTAATGATGGTTGGGTTATTGCTTCCGAAACACAATCATTTGAAAATATTCAGGCAAAATTATTAAGAGAAATAAAACCAGGAGAAATTAGTAAAGTTAATAGTTCTAAGGGTTTTGAAGTCATTAAAGAAGGTAATTATAAAAATAAAAATGAATGTATATTTGAATTCCCCTACACTCGATCACCAAACTCTTTATATCTAACTCCAAATGGTGAATGGTCTTCAATTTATGAATTTAGATTAAAATCTGGTGTTTATCTAGCTCAACAATTTAAAGAAAAATATAAAGACATTGATTTTGTGATTGGGATTCCAGATTCTGGATTAGCTATCGCTGAAGGTTTCCATAACGAATTAAATATTCCGGTTAAAAATATAATTACGAAAAAACCTAGCCAATATTTCCCTAATTTACCAACAAGAACTTTTATGAATGATAAGGAAAGAAGTGGAATCCTTAATGCAGTTTTCCAAAAATTATCTTTCGTTCCTAACCCAAAAATATACGAAGGCAAAAGAATTGTTTGTTTAGACGATTCGGTGGTGAGATCCTCTACTTCTAAGATAATAGTTCAAAAATTAAAAGAGTTAGGGGCTAAATCAGTAGATTGGGTTTCTGGATTACCGATGGTGACTAATGTGTGTTATTTAGGTATAAGTATTAGAAGCCAGGAAGAGTTAGTGGCTTTTTTGAATAAGGGTGATGAGAAAAAAATTGCTAAAGCGATTGGGGCTAGAAGTTTAACTTTCATTAGTTCAGAAAATATTATAAAAGCAGCAAATAATGGAGAATTTATTAAACCAGAATTACAATTAGAAATATTTAAGTGTAACGGTTTTTGTGGTGGGTGTTTAAACCACAGTAAAGGGAATGTATATCCAGTAGGCAGAGATGGGGTCCCTTATAAGAGAAAATGATTTGTCCCCTCTTTTTTGAGCCAGAGATTATTTAATTTGCAGTTTTCATCATAGATGGTGAGTTGGTCCCAAAAAGTTTTTGAGTGGTTTTTTATTTTTAAATGAGTTAATTCATGGAGTAAAATATGACGAAATTTGTCGGTCGGGAAAAAGATTATTTGCCAATTAAAATTGAGATTTGAACGACTGGAACAAGAACCAAAACGAGACTTTTGATTACGAGCTGAAACATGATTATATTCGAATCCAAACATATTGCTTAAGTGTTTTAATTCGTTTTTAATTAACTTTAAAGCATGAATTTTGAGAGTTTTTTCAAGTGTTTTTTTAGCCTTGGATTCGGTCAATATACTTATATTTGCATATATTTTTTGTTCGTCTTCAAAAATAATTACTGAGTCTTTTTGAGTCTTAATCCAAGAGAGTTGAAAGGGTCTGTCTAAAATTAAAAGAGTCTTTAAATCTAGTAGTTTTTTTTGAGAAATAATTTTTTTTGAGTGTTTTAAAATCCAAGTGGAATTTGACTCAATAAATTTTTTGATGGAACTATCTGGGGTGAAAATTGGACAAGAAATAGAAAAAGAATTTGAAGAAATTAACTTCAATCTGATTGACCTGATTGATTTGCGATTTATCTCGTAAGTAAAAATAGTATTATTTAAAATAATTTGGTTCATGCGTGATATATTTAAGATATGAATATTATATACATTGGATCTGATCATAGGGGTTTTAGGACAAAAGAAGCACTGAAAGAGACCCTGAGAAAATGGGAGATGAATGTAGTTGATTTAGGTTATAAAGAATATGTGGAGGATGATGATTACACTGATATTGCCATAGAATTAGCCCAAAAAGTTGTTTTTGAAAGAGCAATTGGAATTTTGATTTGTGGATCAGGAGTTGGAGTTTGTGTGGCAGCAAATAAAGTTAAAGGTGCTTATGCAGCTTTGTG